>Ga0207695_10000206_pt1 | contig 162179 bp, 158 predicted proteins | sample KBSC54metaG_FD_184354 | JGI IMG/M metagenome (GOLD analysis project Ga0207695, IMG submission 184354) | Corn rhizosphere microbial communities from Kellogg Biological Station, Michigan, USA - KBS C5-4 metaG (SPAdes) (version 2) | ecosystem: Host-associated > Plants > Roots > Rhizosphere >...
AAAATACCGGTCCTGGCATTGTATCGAATACCCGTCGAATCCTTCGTATTCACGCTGCGATCCATCGTCGTACCCATGGTCACATCACCATTGCCATATACCCGGAAAGCGGGCTGATTCGCGGTATTGACGCCCGTCCCGGGAATGGAGACCGTCCCATTCTTCAGCATCCGCATCCGCTCGATATTGTTCGTCCGGAATGCCAGGTCATTCGTATCCACCGTCCCGACGAAGCTGCTGTCGGCGCCGGTCGCTATATTTCCTGTCGTCGACCAGAAATAGTTTAGCGATTCCACGGTCACATTGATCGGTACCACATCGAAATTGCCAAAACCGTCGATCACCTTTGCTTTCAGTACATAGCTACCAGGGTTCGGACTGCTCCAGGTATAGGTATATGGTGCCACAGAATCGCTAGCCAGCAATACATCATTCGCATAGAACTCAACACGGGAAAGTGTTCCGCCGGTTTCCGATGCGGTGGCCGCTAGTATAATGCTTCCGTCCTCGGATAGTATCTGGTTATTGGTAGGACGGGTAAAGGCTACCGTAGGCTGCGGTGCGGTCGAATAGCCGGTAATGATCTGGATACCGCAGATGTCGGCGACATTGCTGCTAATAGGCGGACTGTAATACGTGTTTACGTACACTTTGATCGTACCCGAGGCGTCCGGTTGAACGTTGTGAAAAGTGGCGCCGTCGCTGGTATTGTACTCGGCATCGATATCCACATAGCCATAGATCCTCGAGCCGGTGACGGTATAGCGTACGGGGCTCAGGTCAAGACTACCAATGGCGACCTGATCGCTACCAGTCATTTTAATCGTGTAAACGCTGTCCTTGTTCAGCCCGGAAATGATCAGCTGGGGGACCGCCGCGTTGTATTGCGCGAGGGCGGTGTTGTACTGAAACCAGTGGTTGGCCATAACGGCTGCCGGAAAGAAGGTACCGTTGTCGGCGCCGCCTCCGTCATAGGACGCATTGCCGTCTGTGTATGGCGACCAGTTGCCCCTGGCTATAGAGCTCACCGTAATTCCACCGCTGGTGCCGCTGCACACGGCTCCAGCCGGATTGCCATATATATTCGTCCACCCCGCAACCGGGTGCGGCCCTGCGGAAAAGTTAAAGCTGGCGATCTGCGCCTGCAAGTTGCCGACAACAATGAACAGACTCATGAGCAATACGCCCAACGCTTTCTTTAGCATCATTCGATCAGTTATTATCTTGTTATAAAATCTCATGCTCGATCCTTTTGAACCGGGCAATACCATCCCTGTCGCCCGCAATGAGCAATCTCCCACCGTGCGCGCAAAACATATCCGGTCGGCTTTTTACCGACGTTGAGAACAATAGTAATAATCCGCAGCAAGGCAATGCCTCGAGTTGCGCGAGCCCAACTGAAAATTGCTGGAATTAAACTTGAAGATGAAGGACGATCAGGTCATGCACGTAGAGCGGTGCACATGACTTTCAAATGGGTTCATGACAGAGATAATTTACGGTTTAGCAAAATGGTTAGGGAGGGATGGGATTACGATGAGCGAAATAAAGAATTCTCTGTGGATTTTCCTATAAAAAAATTAAGAGTTTTATTGACATTCATAAAAGTTCGTCTAAAACTCCTTGACAAGCAAAACGATAATCAAAAATAAAAACATTCTCGATCACCTTCCTAAAGCGCCAATAAATACGTGTAACGATACCAGTTCGAAATCGTAATAAAACACATTTGCATCAACATTCCAAAATATTTGCATTAGACTTTGCATGCGTGTAGATTTTAGCCGAAAGCGTGTTATTATCCACGATAAGCGTGTCAATTCTCCAATTATTAGGGGAACAGCAAATAAATAAACCTTAGGTTTATTGATCGTTTAGAGATTGACCTCCTCGAGCAATCAGGTAAGTAGTCTCATATCTATGAGGACCATTTTTGTTAAAATAATTAAAATGAAATGTCGAAAAATTGTTTGGTATTAATAATTCCTTTACAAATTTCCTTGCATTAGCGCTTTTTTTGAAATGGCAATTGTGCCCTATATGATCCTCGCCGTACCGACTCGCCACGGCCGCTGTCCTGGCCGCAAGTCGGCTTTATGATTGCCGATTAATACCGGTTACAACAATCTAAAACTCGTAAGACTACCTGGTTTATCGCCAAATTGGCAAACCTTGCTCCTTTCCGTCGCCGTCTCTCTCCTTCCACCCGGTATCCCGGCAGTATATACGAAAAAAGGATATCCCCTAAAACGAACCTGAAAAAGATCGGCACTCCATAGTCGCCCCTTTCGACCGACGGCGTAACCGTACCCTCAAAATGCCTTCCTTCAAAGTCTACTGACAGTTTAAAAGAATTCTCTGTGTCCATCGTTCGGCTTGTTTATAATATCCAACAAACCATGTACCTCTCTTACTTTGCTCTTCCTTTCCTCCATTCTTTTCTGGTAATATCTATAATATAAGAGATATATTTCTTCATCGGACAGCCCGCATAAACAGCCAATCTCGTACAGTTGCTCCAGAACAATGCTCGCAGGATTTGCCAAAATACAATTGAGCGCCGTGACCTTAATGTGCAGATCGGAGGCGACGACCGTCTTTGGAACCCAGATAAATATTTCTTCCAACGACCTTATCCGACTGTTATCAACCAACACCTTGATCATATTATATCGGGCATCCCTCTTTATTGCACCCTTCCTACTCATTCGGAAAATATTTACCCAATATACTAATTTTTTTAGTATTCAGTTTGAACAAAAACTGTCCACTAATGCCCAAAGGAGGATCCAAGTATACTAAATCGACAGATTGATCATTCATTCTTTCTAAAAGTAGCAGCGCGTCTGCTTTAATAAGTGCATTCGGAGTAAAGCTCATTGTGAAACAATTGAGGCCGGAAAGGTAGGTAGAATACAGCACCTTATGATTAGAGGCAACAGGCAGGATTACCAATGTCATAGGTTTGAACCAGTACTGTCCTTTATTTTTGAGAGTATTAAATAGTTTGTGTAAATGCGAAGTAACTAGCATTAGACGCGGCATCTGTTTTCAAAGATAGTAACAAATTGATGTAGTAAGAACCCCCAATTGTGCAAGGGGGCGTTCCACTTTTTTTGAATATTCATCAGGGCCAGATAGACCGCCTTCTGGGCAGCCATATCATCGGTAAACTGTACCTTAGTTTTGACATACTTCCGAATCCCCCGGTTCACATTTTCGATGGTATTGGTCGTGTAGATGATCTTCCGGATCTCCAGGGGGAAGGCAAAATAGCTGGTCAGGTTGTCCCAGTTGTTCCTCCAGGATAGGATAGCGTGCTTGTATTTTTGTTCCCACTTTTTGGCAAAGCCTTCCAGGGAATGTTCGGCGGCCTCCTTATTGGGAGCGGCATAGACCTCCTTTAGGTCAGCGCAAAATTCCTTCCGATCCTTCCAGACCACATATTTGCAGCTGTTGCGGATCTGATGGACAATACACAGTTGGGTAACAGTCTCCGGGAAAACGCCTCTAATGGCGTCTGTAAAGCCCTTGAGATTGTCCGTACAGGCAATCAGGATATCCTCCACTCCACGGGCCTTCAGGTCCGTTAGAACCGCCATCCAGAAAGAGGCCGATTCGGTCTCTGCCATCCACATGCCCAGCACCTCCTTGAGACCATCCTTTTTAAGGCCGATGACCAGGTAAATACACTTGTTGATATACTTACCGTTTTGCTTCACCTTCAGCACAATGCCGTCCATCCAGACAACATAGTATAAGGGTTCCAGGGGCCGGTTCTGCCATTCCTTGACCAGTTCGATCACCCGGTTGGTAACATTGGTGATGGTGCCTTCACTGACGTCTACACCATAGACCTCCTTTACCTGCTCGCTGATATCGGAGTTGGTCATCCCCCGACTATACATGCCGATAATAGCTTCTTCCAGTTTATCACTCATGCGCTGGCCCTTAGGGATCAGCTGGGGCTCAAACTCGCTGTTACGATCCCGGGGAATGTTGAGCACCATATCGCCCAGCGAATCGGTTTTGACCTTCTTTTTGTAGGAACCATTGCGGCTGTTGCCGGTATTGCGGCCTTCCGGGGCGTGCTTCTCATAGCCCAGGTGCTCGTCCAACTCACCTTTGAGCATCTCTTCCACGCCTTGCTTATACAGGCTGTTGAAAAAAGAATTGAATTCTTCCTTGCTTTTGAACTGTTTGAAAAAGTCCTTCGGGAGTTGTGATTGTTGTTCGTCCATAAAAAACTGTATTTAAAGGTAAAAAAAACGGGGCATATTTTGCCGCCGTCCCCGGGCAGGTTCCGCTTCGTTCGGCTCCGCTACGCTCCGCCTCACTTCGCTCCACCTGCCCGGGTGGTTTAACCCCTAATACAGTTACTTACATTTATTTACACAAAGGATTTTATACTACCTTATTTTTTTGAGTAATAACATCCAAACGTTGTTTTATGGAATCCAACTTGATGTTGGTATCCTTATTCAACGTTCTCAAACTGTTGTTATTACCCAATATTCCAATAATAGAAATGAACAAGGAAACACCTGAAGCGATAAGAGTGCCATAGAAAGGCATTCGGAAACTATTCCTTTGATATCTTGCCAATTGTTTATCATGCAATGCAATGGCCTGATCCACCAGTTTCTGTGTTTCTTCTACCGTTAATGGCTCAACTAATTCATCTGGTTTTGGAGTCGTATTCTTGAAAAACCGTATTAGCAATACAATTAACGTTCCATCCTCGCTAAACCGAAAAAACTCCGGATGTTCTTTTGCTACTTTCATCCAGTTTGGTCCCGATTGCGGAATGTCCCTCAAAGTGCCCTCTATTCCCTTAACAGATCTAAAAAAATACTTGTCTCTTGCCAGTACAATAATTAGCCTGATTATATCCGATAGCCTGTTTGGAACAAGATACCTGAAATCTTCAATATTTTCTTTTCCCATATTAAGATTTATATGTGCATTCCAGAGGAAGATAGTTCTTTTGCTTACTGGAAAAAACGTGAAAATCACCCATTTTTTACCCCGTCCCTGTTGCCGCAGGCTGTAATTGCATCGGTCAGTTATAAATGTTTTTCCTGATGAGGGACAAAGTAAGTATCTTCCTGACTTTAGCGAGTTCGAGTCAACCATGGAAGAAGGAGTCAGCAGCATAGCGCATATCCATATTTTTTTGTAAATAAACCTTAATCTTTCTATGCATCCAATCTAGTATCCATTTTTGAGTCACAGTGTAAGGGCCCTACCTGACCAGCCAATTATTTAGATTGCCACACCATTGCCTCTATAGTTTTGCCAAAGCGAATACTGTAATTTGATCAGCATGAGAGTGGAAATAGTGACGAAGGAGGATCTTGATAATTTTCGACTGGTCCTACTGACTGACCTGGTCAGAATTTTGAAGCGGCCCGACCCGGCGCAACCGTGGCTAAAAAGCTACGAAGTACGGAAACTACTGAAAATTTCCGCCGGCACATTGCAGCGACTGAGAGTGAACGGCGCTCTGCCTTATTCAAGGATCGGCGGAACTATCCTCTATAAGTATGAGGACGTTCAAAAATTAGTCGAAAAGAACATAGAAAAGAGATAGAACGCATTATGCCCCACCTTCAATTCGGCCCAGTGAAGATGAGCGTACCTTTTGTGTTTTATTTTTGGCAGGCAAACTGCAATCAATGGAATGACTCTGCCTGTTTACCCTAAGCTCCCGCCCACTTCCAAACAGTTTTTCCTGAAGAGAGGTCATGTGCCGGCTAATTGCCCGCTTGCTCGCCCTCGCATAAATTTCAGTAGTGCGCTGCGTACGGTGCCCGAGCATAACGCTTACAATCTTCAATGGGATATCATGCTCAAGGGCGATCGTGGTAGCAAAGGTATGCCGGGCAGTGTGCGTGGTCAGCTCGATCTCTATCCCACAGAGAGCGCCGATTTCTTTCAGGTATGCATTGTAACGCTGATTGCTGTTCACAGGCAACAGTTTTTTGTACTTCGAGCAATAAGGATGGATTCGGTATTTCAGAATAACATCCTCTGCAATTGGCAAAAGAGGTAAAAATTCCGGGTTTTTAGTTTTGTTACGGTTGGTATTGATCCAGGTTTTGCCATCAATCCCCGTTTTCAAGTCTCCAGGCCGGAGATTATAGACTTCCTGATAAGCAAATCCGGTGAAACAGCAGAATATAAATACATCCCTGACTTCACTCAACCTTGGGTTATCGAATTGGTGATCGATGATCCGCGCCACTTCTTCCAGAGTCAAAGCCTGACGCTCCGGGTCGATATAGGTACATTTGTACGATTCGAGAGAGTTTTGGGGTAACCATCCCTGAACCACCGCCTCATCGATCACCTGTTTTAAGTTTTTGACGTACTTCATCGCAGCATTGTTCCCGACAGAATTCGTGAGAGTCAGGTATTCATTCAGATCGATCGCGAATTTCAAGACAATGCTTTTCAGCGAACAGTCGTCCGCCTTGTATCGGTACTGGAGGAAGGAAACAAAAGTATTTTTCGTGCTGATCCATTTTCGGAAAGTTTCGTGTGAAGCCGCCCCTTTCAGTACTTTATAAAGAAATTTAAGGAGAAAAGTATACTGTGCATCCATGAGAGTTTTATCGACAGCCGGATCATCCATCCAGGAGCGGCACTGCTTAAGGAGCTCCTCGATCGAGCTAATCATGGCCTCGAAGGCCTGATTTATAGCCTCGGGCGGCCGGCTGGAATTCAATTCTCTGAGTGTCTTTTTTTCTTTCTTTTTCAAGTAGAGGTATCGGTCGATGATTTCAATAACTTTCCGGTGGTAGTCAGGATCTTTTTTGATTTTCTGTTCCTTTTCAGTGTCGTTGCCGTGGTAAAGTTGGATTAAATGTCTAGCTTTTACGAGCTCGGTGACGGGAATCCGTTCGAAAAGAGACGTCAGATCGCCTTTTGTTTTTGTGATTCTGGCATTTATTTGCAAGGCTTCCTGGGATTTCCCAGTACATCTTTGCTTGGGCTGGCTCCATTCCGACGGAAGAATTTTACGGGACAGGGAGAATTCGTCGATATCGCCGTCAATGGTCACACGTACATAAAGGGGGGCGTAACCTCTGGTATCCATTTTCTGCCGTTTGAGATAGGCCATAATGGAAAGGGACTTGCTCATTTTTAACAATTTTCAGATGAAAAATCATCTTTGCAAACCCTTATTAGACGAGGCTTTCAGACGATTCGTGTACCTATAAAGGTAAAGAAGGCGATAGGTACACGAATAGGTACACGAATGAATAGCATTGTATTGTATTCAATTGATACGAGATTTAACACAAGTCGTTGAATCTGAGCATCACCCAAAAACAAAAAGCACACCGTAGTGTGCTTTGAGTGAACCCGCTGGTACAGATTTCGAACTTTTTTCTGGCGGATTTGAAACTTTTAGCCAATATGATTGCTTGATAAAATTTCCTAATTATTTTACTTTCAAAGAGTTACATCCCTTTCATTGTTATAAAGCGACATAAACAAATAAAATATCCGATCCAGTGACACGCCAGCCAGGAGATTGTATGCAGCATACTGGTAGACACCACCTTTTAACCAGGCCCAGGGGCAAATTATTTGTGTTGTGGTCTACTTTCAACAAGCTCTGGATGTTTCCGCGACTCCGGTATTAGTACATTATTGATATAATCAGCGATATTTTCACCTTCATTTTGGAAGAATTTAGCAAATTCTCTTACAGCCCCCTGTTTACTGCTATCCTGGCCGAACCAATGTTCTGCAATTTGAAACGCTTTTGTTAGGATGTTCCGCGCGTTGAAATGGACCCCTTCAGGAAGATTGTGCTCCGCATTTTTGATAAAATTATCAACCATATATGAAATTCTTACAATAGGATGTGGGTGATCGCCTGCTTTATAATAGATATTGGCGTACTTTTCCATAAGGAAAAGAAAATAACTAAATATCGCCCCGGCACCGACTGAAAGTAGCAAACCTAAATTCTCGGCAGTTCTGAGGTCGCTGGTCAATCTTTTCCAATAGTCAATAATGTGTAAAGCTTCCTGGCCAGACCCAAATAAATCGGCATCAAATTCAAACAGGTGGCTATTTAAAGAATACCCGTCACCTTCTCTAATATTCTTTGCGTATAATTCGTCTATCCACTGACTACCTACAGGACTCCGCTGAATCAAATGAGCTAATTCATGATAATATGTGAATTGCGTGGTGAGTTGAAAAGCCAGATAATCCAAATCAAATTCCTTATCAAGTTGCTTATATTCCTTAAGCTCATCCTTTTCAAAAATTGATCTGTTATCGGTGAAGAATCGAAATAATGTAACAATAGTTCCAAAGTTTACAGCAATGACAGAATGGCTTTTTGTTCTTATAGCACGAGCATTCACCTGCATATCGTTTCTAATGTAGATCCGTGCAGGCTGAATGTTGTATTCGCCACATTCTTCCGAAAGATTTTGTTGGCAGAATTGGAAATACATTTCGGTTACTTGAAAAGGATCATTGACCGTATAATCAAAAGCATCACTTACTCCGATTTGCTCAGCCAATTCTTTAATATTTTCTTTGTGGTTGTAAGGCATCTTTTTTTAAAGCTGGTTTATTTGGCGCTTTTTTCTGAGCCATAAATAAATAGTAAAAATATCCAAAAAACACTTTGTTGAAACCATATTAAAACCCTGGCAGAATACGGCTTACAACCTCTTTTGCTTTTCCAATATTGTCACGTGTTAAATACTCTCTAATCCATTTCCCATTATCTTTCAAGGCATCAACTTTTTTTTCTGCCCAATCGGGGAAATCATAAACGGAAAGTTCTTTGATGGCATATAAAAAGCCGCTCTCGTAATTATCCCAATTAAAATCCATCTCAGCGACGGCAGATTCCAACTCATATGAAAAAAAAGGATAGCCGTGCGTTGCATTCCAGTATTTAAGCAATCTTATGATTGGCTTTACGATAGAGTTGTATTCTTTATTGGCTTTTGTAACCTTCTTGTCAAACTTGTCCGGATTCGTTTCCTGCCATCCACCATCTTTATCAGGAATCTCTATACTGTCATAAATCCAGCCTTCATCAAATATTGACGGCACAAGGTCGAATTTGATGTGGTGCAGTTCAATAACAACTGATGGGTGGTCTTTTGCAATAAGAGAGTTAGGGTAATGAATTTCCGAAAATTTCTTAAGATGGCTGCGATAACTTTCGGGTTTCAATTTTTGATATTCCCCTGTATTGAATTGAATTAAAATATCAATATCAGAGTGTGGATCGAAGGCTCGTGGAAGTATAGTGTCACGGGTATAAGAGCCAAATACTTTTAGTTCATTAATGGTGTCATGGAAATAGTCTTCCAGCTTATTAAAAATATTATCAATGGAAATATTGATCTTATTTCTTTCAGCAGAATCGCGTTTGATAAATAATTCGGCAGCTATACCTTTTAAATGATTGTTGATACCAGCTTCCATGTTACCTATTGTATTTTGTATTCAGCTTTCATTTCGTCCCACTCTTTAGCCAAATGGTCTTTGTACTTAAAAAAAACTTTTGAAGAAAGCGGTGTTGAGGCCCATGACAAGGCTGTTTCATATTCCATGATACCTCTTAACGCTTCAGCGGTTTTATTGTCGAAACCGAATTGCATTAAATCATTAAACAGCGATTTTAACTTATCTTGTACATCGCATAGGCGTGAGGAGAAATACAGTACGCGAACCATTTTTTGAATAAGAATTGCAGGCAGCGACAATTCAAAAAACATGCGAATGATTTCCCGATTGCCAAAATAAGAGGATATGACAAAAATCAAAACGATGACAATAGTCCGCACCATAATACCAACAGTCATTTTAGAAAGTATGAACTGCGAGTGAAAACTATTCTCGAAACAATTTACTGCCAGCTTATAAAGCCCTGGCGAAAGATGTTCGTTAGTAAAATAACCCTGCGATTTCTTTCCAGAAAAATTTGTTCCAAAAGAATTGTCTAACCAGTCCAGTCGCCGTTTCATTTCAGCCTTTGTAAAGATATAATTAGCTCTGTTGTCAAGAAAAACATACAGGCAGATAAAAATAATATTAACAACAATCAGCACCGTTTTCAAACCAGGCTGGATTTCGAAATAACCGAGCAGGGTAATAGCGATGCTCAACGCGGTTGAGCTGTATAATAAAACATCCGCATAGCTGTTGAGTTTTTCTACGGTTTCATAAGAAACGCTGTAAGGGATTATTCTTAAAGCCATAAGCATTAGTTATTACAGTTGATTGTTATCAGGATGACCAGCTTCCGGTCCAAACCATTTATTTTTTTGGAGCCATGTTTCATAAAAATATATCCAGGCGGCGGCCCAGGGCACTATGTCGCGGGCGATAAGTTTGTCTGAGGTCCATTTATAATTTTCCCGTTTGTATAAACACAGGCTATTGCTTTCTTTAAAGTAATGTGGCGGATTTGGTACCAGTGCCGGCTCCAGTACGCGCACAAGCGGCCTTTCGTTTCCACAATACTTCACCGATATGGTATAAAGGGGAAAAGTTGGTTTGACCTGCAGTGTTCCAATAAATTCCACAACGCCCCCTGGACGCTTCTTTGCAGCAAAATGAGGAAAGCGACTTTTCATCGCTCCAATCTGAATCAGCGCCTGATTATTTTCTGTTCTTCTCATCTCCGTAAAAGCCTCCTTTTAATGCAGGTACCTGTCTGCCAGATACATCGGAAAGTACACCTGCTGTTGATATTTTTAGAGTACCTTCAGTGAGTGATTTTGAAAAGTTTTTGGCTTCATCTTCATCGGCTGTTGGGAACTCATTACCAAATATTTTTTTCCAAACGGCGATGGCTTCATCTTCCTTTCCTTCATCATATTTATTTTTAGCATCGTTGAGTTTATCCTTGACTTTCTTAATTCTGTTTATGGTAGTATTAAAGGCATCATTGGACTTAAATTTATGTGAGAAAAGATTGTATTCGGCATTATTATACCAAAGGCGTATAGATTCTTCAAAATTCGTGAAACTATTAATCAAAAAAATATTGATAGCGGCTTCTTCAATATGGTATGATGGAATTAGCTTGTCGCATTCGCGGTTCCAATGCTTGATAGCCTTTATGGTTGGCTTTACCTTGTAATTTCGCTCACGGTGAATATTATCGAGGTTGATAGACAATTGTTCCGGATATGTATAGGTCCAGGAAGTCAGGTCATCGTTAGGCATCATATAGCCCCCGCCAAGTGCCTCAAAGACTGGCATTACATCAAAGTTCTTATTGCTAAGGTGGACGGTAACACATGGCCTGTCCTGCTTTACTTTATCTTTGTAGTCTGCTTGATCATTGAGGTATTCTTTTATTTTCGTCATTACGGACTGAGGGCTGGGGAGATTTCCGTTTTCATCCAGCCATTTATCCCTTTTGAGTACACAGAACATGTCTATGTCATTGAGGGGCCGGATAATTGTATCGCGTTCGTAAGAACCGTTAGTAAAGGTCCTGTCTACATGCAGATCGTTATCCTTGTTCTTCAAATGCGTGTCGAGGTTAGAGATGGAACCTTTAATACTCTCCTCCTGTCTGTCTGTAACGGATATATTATCAATAAATTCACTAATATGTTGCAGGAATGTCATAGTATTCTTTTTTTGTTATTAATTAGCACCGGTTAATAGCTTGAAATTGTGGATATAGCTGCAATGACAACACCTTGAACACGAAAATTATCTGTGAGAATAATCGGTTGATGGCAATTGTTGGATGAGCGAGGTAAGAGCGTAACATACCCACCTCTATGCTGAAACTCCTTTACGGTTGCTGCATCATCAATGAGCGCCACTACTTTATCACCATTTTCAGCCGTCGATTGTTGTCTGACCAAAATCAAATCACCATCACTAATACCGGCCATATCCATGGAATCCCCCTTCGCATACAAAAGAAAATACTTGTTACCTGGTCGTGCCAACGCTATAGAAACCGGAATCATTGCCTCGATATTTTCCTCCGCAAGAATGGGAACACCGCAGGTAACACTTCCAACGAGTGGCACAAGAACAGTTCGTCCGCTGTCATTGCTATCCAGATCCTTCACCATGCGAAATGAACCATCAGCCTTTTTTTCTAAAAACCCGGCGGCTGCGAGTTCTTCCATCAAAAGAGTGGACGACCGCGGCGATTTATAACCCATAGATCCCATCAGTTCCCTAACAGAAGGCACCCTCCCATTGAGCATAATAAAATTTCTGATATGCCTTAATGCTTCTTTCGCTTTTATAGTTAAATTATCTTCACTCATAATACGAAGTGTATAATGCTGTATGTAAATTTACAATATTTCCTTCTAATGAAGTCTTTGGTTTCAATCCCGTTTTATCAACATATTCATAAACAATTGATTATCTATAAGTTAATTACTTTTTTTCACTTTTGACAATTTTCTGTTTTAGTGGGCGGTATTCCAGATATGTCGTAGGCTCCTGGTGCAATTTGGGTTTAATAGATTTAAAAGCCGTCGGTTTACTTATGATTTAGATGTCCATGCATTAGTAAATCAAAGCCTTTTGAAATATTACTTTCAAGGCGAAATTTTGCGGATCGATATCGAGAAATTAGACGCACGTTACATTGGAAATAGATAAGTGGAATCGGTAATCGGGTGGAGAAGTGTTTTCTTTAAAGGGATTGAGATCACATTCATCATAACTTTCTTCCGGAGAATCTGGTATAAATTATAAAAGTCATTACTTTACAATAATTATTTGATCTGCAATCAATCAAATTAATACGTTTGCAGAATCTTAAAACATTGTTCCTCAATAGGATAACGTCATTTATAGCCGTCATTCATTTACAAGTCAAATTATGTCGTTAGTAGTCCAGACTCCAAGAAAATCTCTAAATAAAGCTTTCTTAAAGGTAAAACCCAACAGGGTTGACATTGAATTGTTCAAGACGAACATGATTCATCTCCTTGATCAGATCAATGAGAAGGAATCGGAAGAATTTCACAAGAACATAATTTCAAAGTTCCTTGATAAAACTTACTATGCCGGCAACCATTATATAAACACAAAAGGCCGCAACGATCTTGTCATACACAATGGCCAGGACGCTAAGACCGGTGTAGGCGTAATTATAGAAACTAAGAAGCCCACTAACAGAGGCGAGATGTTACAGAAGAATTCGCTGAATGTAAAAGCTTTTCAAGAACTGGTTTTATATTATTTGAGGGAACGTATTACGCATGGAAATCTGGAGGTGCATTATCTGGTGGTCACTAATATTTACGAATGGTTCATTTTTGACGTGGAAATTTTCGAAAAAGCCTTTGCTCAAGATAAAACGCTTGCTAAGCAATTTCAAGATTTCGAGGAAGGCCGTTTGGCAGGAAAGAATACAGATTTCTTTTATAAAGAAATTGCGGAGCCCGCAATCGAAAAATTATTAACAGGTAAATCAAAAGCCGGAGCCGATATTGTTTTTACTCATTTTGACATTCGAGATTATGAAAAGATACTCCGAAATAAGGAAAAATCGGATGATAAAAAGCTTATTGCATTTTTCAAATTACTTTCCCCGGAGCATCTCTTAAAACTTCCATTCAAGAATGATAGCAATAATCTTGATAAAGTTTTTTATTCGGAACTACTTCATATCATCGGCCTAACTGAAATTAAAGAAAAAGGCAAAAAGTTAATTGGTCGTAAGGAAAAGGGGGAAAGGGATTCAGGGTCAATTCTTGAGAATGCTATTAATCAGTTGCGTGCGCTAGACAAAATTTCCAGATTGGAAAAGCCAACTCAATACGGAAGTACAGAAGATGATCGTTATTTCAATGTCGGGCTTGAGCTTGTAATTACCTGGATAAATCGAATTCTGTTTCTAAAATTGTTGGAGGCCCAGCTTATTACGTATCATAAAGGAGATAACAGCTACACTTTTTTGAACTCAGGCAAGATTAGAAATTTCGACGACCTTAATACGCTTTTCTTTCAAGTGTTGGCCCGCCAGATAGCGGACCGCGATACCGGTCGAAATGATGTTTTCAGCAAGATTCCCTATTTGAACAGTTCGCTGTTTGAACCGACAGATTTGGAACATGCCGGCCTTTTTATTAGTCAGCTTCAGCCTGATAAAGAGCTGTCGATTTTTACCAATACAGTTTTAAAAGATAACAGAGGTAAGAAAAGATCAGGTAATTTTAACACGCTTGACTATTTATTCAGTTTTTTAGATGCTTACGATTTTAGTAGCGAAGGCTATGAAGAAATTCAAGAAGAAAATAAAACGCTCATAAGCGCCTCTGTTCTTGGATTGATATTTGAAAAAATTAATGGTTATAAAGATGGATCATTCTTTACTCCAGGTTTTGTCACTATGTACATGTGCCGGGAAACAATAAGAAAGACCGTTATACAAAAATTTAATGACACCAAAGGATGGAATTGCATATCGGTTGATGAGCTATACGATAAAATAGAGGATAAAAAAGAAGCCAACAAAATTATTAACAGCCTTAAAATTTGTGATCCGGCGGTTGGATCAGGGCACTTCTTGGTATCTGCGCTAAACGAACTAATCGCCGTAAAATCGGATCTGAAAATTTTACTAGATAGGCAAGGCAGAACTCTGAGGGATTATCGTGTCGAAGTAGCTAACGACGAATTAGCAATTACTGATGAGGACGGTAATTTAATTGAATATAATCCAAGAAATAAAGAAAGCCAGCGGGTTCAGGAAGCACTGTTTCATGAAAAACAAACGTTGATTGAAGGGTCATTGTTTGGAATTGACATAAATTCAAATTCCGCAAAAATTTGCCGCCTTCGCCTTTGGATTGAGCTTTTGAAGCATGCATATTATAAAGAGGATAGCGATAATGAGCTTGAAACGCTTCCTAATATTGATATAAATATCCAATGGGGTAATTCGTTGATCAGCAGATTTCCTTTAGATGTTGATATTAGTCAAGCCCTAAAAAAATCGAAGATTACCATGAAAAAATATAGGCAGGCATTTCAAGATTATCGCCATGCGGCTAATAAGGAAGAGAAGCGTGAGATGAAACAGCTAATTGAGCGGATAAAATCGGATTTTAGAACAGAAATTAGTGATAACGACCCTAAGGTTAAAAAGCTTCGTTCTAAAAGAGGTGACTTAGATAATCTTTTAAATCAGCACTCCCTATTTGAACTATCCAAAGCAGAGCAAAAGCAAAAAAAGAAATTACAGCAGGAGTTGGAGCAGGATATAGAAAAACTTACAAAAGAAATTGAAGAGATAAAAAGCAATAAAATATTTGAAAATGCTTTTGAATGGCGCTTTGAGTTCCCTGAAGTGTTGGATGATAATGGAAACTTTCACGGATTTGATCTTTTGATCGGTAATCCGCCATATGGCATAAAATTCAGTGATCAGGAATTAGGTTTTTTAAAATCCAGATATATATCGAGTGGAAAAACCAATGATAGTTATAGCCTATTCATTGAATTAGCGCATAGGCTTTCTAGCGCCAATGGTTTAGTTTCATACATTGTCCCGACAGGATGGTATACAGGAGCGAATTTCGGAGCCTTAAGAAGATATTTTGCTCAAAACACCGACCCCATAACATTCATAAATCTGCCGTATGATGTATTCGCTGACGCATGGGTTGATACAACGATTTTTATCACAAAAAGACGGCAGGATTCCTTACCGTGGCCGCGTACTGACGACCATAAGGTAATGATAAAAATTTTTGATAAGAAAGAATCTATCGAATCCTTTCTCTCCTTTTATAAGGGGGTAACAACTACAAAGTTTTCTTCATGGTTTGAAAGCGGTAGTGACGAATATGTGCTATTAAAAGATAACGTGGCTGGAGAGCTGATTAATAAGATTAAATCTAAGAGCAAGCCGTTAAGCACCTATGCGGATATACAGCGCGGTGTCACACCATTTCACTTGACAGATACACCCGCTCATCAGAACTCAAAGCCTGCGTTCAGTGGAACAGTACGTCGATACAAATTTGAAAAAGGTGAGAAGAAATATTTACGCTATGATGAAAGCCTGGCTGAATTCAAACCTGAAAAATATTTCAAAGGCGAAAGATTACTTCTAAGAGAATTGATAAGCCGCCAATTCGAATTGCAAGCTATCAAAACCAAAGAAAATTTCATTACTAACAAATCTATGCAATCCATAATTGCGAATGCTGAATATAGTAGCAATTATCTCCTGGCATTTATTAATTCACGGCTGATGAGCTGGTATTTTCTGAATATTTCTCAAATTGCTCAAAGAGACGACTTCCCCAAAATTGTTTTGAAAGAAACCAGGCAACTTCCCGTATATCCAATTGATCTTAAATCGCAAAAGAATGAGTACGATAAAATTAACTCTCTAGTCGAAGAAGTTATTTCAGCCAAAAAAATGGATCTGGCAGCTGATACTTCAAATTTAGAAAAGCAAATAGATCAAATTATTTATAGTTTGTATGATTTAAAACCGGAGGAGATTGACTCGTTAGAAAAGAAGTGAATCATTTCTATCGTCTAATAGCTTGTCTTATATGAACGAACAAATAAGAAAACTATTAATTGACAGTGCTGTAAACGATAAGCCTGTTTATTATGGTCAAATAATGCAGTTGCTCGGGCTGACTGGTGGGATCAACGAAGACCATCACGTTTTGAGTCAGACGCTTGCAGATATTTCAAAGTATGAAAAGGCTGCAGATAGACCTCTTCTTAGTTCTATTGTAACCTATTCACCTGCTACGAGCCGCCGACCGGAAAAAAAAGGGGAAACTCACGGCAACGGGTTTTACGAATTGGCGGAAGAGCTAGGAATGGGAAATAAATCGAAATTGAAGGGCGAAATGTTCGCATTCAAAGAAATTGTCCGCTGCAGGGAGTATTGGCGGAATAAAGATCACTATGATCAATTTTACGAACTACATTCTTTGGTCGAAACAGCTTCACCTGCATTTTTTACTCAAACGGAATTTACTTTTTTATCCCAATGGGCTGGTAAAGTCTACAACAAAGAGGATAAAACTCATGTTGCTGCAAAGACTTTTATTAAGGATGTGCTTGGTACTAAGACAGTGTATTGGAGTAATCAACTCGTAGCCCGCCTCACGGGATTTGAAACATTTAACTGGCGCATGTGGAGCCAAAAGGGGTGGGATGAAACGGAAGGCGGCAGAATCAGAGTAGCCAGGTTTAAACCTTACACCTGGGCAAGGATCTATAAAACCGGTGATGCTTACAAAGATATTTTCTTCACTGTTGGCGTTGATGGTTTGTCAAAATCACTGGTTTATAAACTGGATTACTATTTTGAACAAAATTCAGAACTTTCAAACAGCCAGAAAGCATTATGCGAACAACTCATTCCCGATGAACTTAGAAGACGAGAAATTTCGCTTTCTGAATTAGGACAGTATACCTGGAAACGGTTGCTTGACGAATCCTTTCATTTTATTGATAGCAACCGGGAGCTCTATGATGAAATTTTGCAATCGGTTTGGAATGACACAGTAAATGTGTCTAAATTGAAAAACCGCCTAATTAAAAGAGACGTTCCTGCCGGCGCCTGGGACGAGTTGCCAGAGCGTACATTTTCTTTCCAGGGAGTGGATATTGATTGGGATCATCAAGATAAAATAGATGCTGACACTGGAGCTATTGGCGAAGAACTTGTCATTGAATACGAAAAAAAGAAGTTGTTGGATGCGGGATTTCCTAAATATGCCGCCGAAGTAAAGAAGCAAAAAGACGGTGCCGGTTATGATATTTTTTCTCGTTATCCAGACGGAACAGAGAAAAAGATTGAGGTTAAAACGACTACAGGAGGTTTTCAGACACCTTTTCCAATTTCACTGACTGAAATTGTCTTTTCATCAAAACACGCCGACTGTTTTGTTCTTTACCGATTATATAATTTAAACAAGGACCAAAGGTTGGCGGAATTCTATGAATGCACAGGTGACTTATCTAGCCACTTCCTACTTGAAAGCACACATTTTAGGGCATATCGGAAAAAAAAGTAATAGAGTCATATTAAGAATATGATTGCCTGATTAATTTCCCAATTATTTTATTTTCAAAGAGTTACGACGGTGAAAGTGAAATATTAAAGAATTGCGCTATTCGGTGTGAATTTGTTTTCCAAGTAACCCATCCTGGGATAGGGAAACAGACATGTCGTTATCAGTTTACTGGCCGTATAGGCAGCTCTATTGCGACATACCGTTTGTCGCCCACTGCTGGAGCAGCCCCCGTCGCAAAGCAGTTCAGGCCACTAATTTGCGGACGTAGAAGGCACATTTACTGAAATATTCTTTTTCTCAAATTTCCAGGCATGCAGATCTTCCACAAAGGAATATTCTTCTACCACACCGTCATGGTAGCTAATAAATAGCGCATTATCATCTAAAGTTGCTGACTGCACGTTTCTGGCGCAGATCTTACATATCAGAAGTTGACCCGGTGCAATTTCAACTTCGGATATTTGTACTGCCGGGGCCTCATTAATAAATATGCATATATCGCCGGTTTTTAAAAAAACCGCGAGCTCCGCACAATCCATGAACAATATACATTCCGGCGACTTACACTCCCCTGGCAGACAATTATTGGCACTTGCAATTGCATACGCTAATTCTCTAAGCTCATTGTATTTTTGCAAAGCGTCTTCCTTTGTTATTAATTCAACCTTCATTGTCATAATTGTTTCAATAATTGAAATTACATATTTCAGGTGTCATTGCCAGCCTGGTTATCAACAGACACTTTCAGAGTTGCCTTCCTCGACAAAATTTGGCAGGATTCCTTACCTTAAAAAATGCCCTTTGGCTTTTGTCATTTTTACACTTACGGTGTCTTTAGAGAACCTGGCATAAAGCAGTCCAGGTCCTGGCTCTAAGCAGGCCAGGTCATAATCAGACTTCGCAATTGCGAAGTTTAACCGCCCCGCCTGCCCTTTCGGGTGGGGCCTATTTCCTACCAGGTTCTCGATGCTGTTTCCTTTAGTCATACTTCTACCATTTCACAGCCATTAGCACTGGTATCTTTTAACCGATTATGAGACTATCATACACAATGACTTCCCTTGACTCTATAGGTTTCTACTTTCCAGTACCTGCTCAATTAGGCAAACAGTTTTTTTCCTAATCGGCTTTTTTTTGCGGGCCGTTCTGAAGTAGAATAGTAATTTCCGAATGGGGCGTGGCGTAAGCCACGCACGTAACGCCATCCATTTCATTTGATTTAACTCCTTTTCGCTTAACTGGATTGAAGCCGATGCTTCATTAGGCTTCATACGGTTATACCATTCTTCATGTTCGGGGGAGCTTTTCCTCCACTCGTTCACTTTATCCAATTCTTCTTCCGACATTGGCCAATCGGCACTATTCGAGTAGTGCTTCATAATAAGCATTGAAATGTAAGGGGGCGGCGTAAATGGAATATTCACCTTTTCATTGAAAATCTCAATTAATTTATTGAGAATATCCATATGTTCAGCTGATCGGGATTTCCACATGTCAAGCCTTCGTGTTTCCGAAGCGGTAAGCGTGTATCCCATTTTATACCGCTTTGCAATCAATGTGGCTATTTTTCTTGTTTTGCGCATCGTTTTGCTTTCTTATAAAAACAAACAAGTGGCCCCTGGGAACTAAGCGGAAAGCCAAAGGATTTATCAACATGGCTCGGTTACCTATCCCGACTGGTTTCAAAAAATGTGAATAAGTGAGAACGCGGGTATTAAAGGGGAAAATTGCCTGATTAAATCATCCAGTTGATGGACTGGTTATAAATTTATTCAGAGTCAAATAACTCCTTCAGTAATTAACCCTCGAATTTCACTAACCCAATCCAGTTCTTCAAGGTATTGGTTGTAAAATTTATTTATAATAGCGCATATTTTTCCTGACATGCAATTATCAGTTTCCTGGTAGAACCGGTACAGAAACGTGTTATAGCTTTTGAGTTCCGAAATATAAAACGGCGTAAGAATTTTACCTTTTTCTGCCAGCTCCAACCTCAACAGTAATCTATTGCCGTTTCTGGTAACATCCTTTCTTAGATCTTTTACTTGACAGGCATACAAGAACGATTTTTTTCTTGTCTTCCATATTCTTACGTTTGGTATGAAATCTGGAACACCCAACTCCATTATAAATAGCAAATTGTTAAACCGGCAAAGCTCGCTGCGTTTTTTATCTAATAACTTTTGATTCTTTACTGCAACAAATACAAGCGTCATCAAAAGCAACTTGTTGGATTTTGTCATTAAAAAACATTCTTCTTTCTGTTTCTTGCCTGGAGGCTGTTTTCGGATTAACTGTTTATAAAGAATGTCCCCGTCATATTTATTCAGAATTGACATATTTCTTGTAAACAGAACCTGAAATATTTCACTTAAAAGCATTTCAAAATCAATTCCTGCTGATATTGAAAAATAAGTCAATAAAATAAAATATTCATTTAAAAAACCAGTAAAAAAACCTCTTGTGTATCGCTGGCGGAGAATCGGAAAATTAGAAAAACATTTCATGGTTCCATTGATTTCCAATTAAAACAATTTATTGATTGCTTATTACTAAACACAAAAAACCCATAAATTTTTATCCACTGCCATAAACACTTCCATTTTACTCTTTTTGAAGCGCTTCTAAAGCAAATAATTTTTATATTTTTTAGTTATAAACATTCTTTTCGCCCAAAATCGGCGGATACCTACCCCCCTAATCTCGATTATTACTCCGTCTGTAACCGCCAATCGAATTTATTTTTCCCACCTGTGATTTTTCTGTGAAATATCACTTTTCTACGCTTATACTTTTGATGCATAAAAATGAAGCGTTATGGATGTGCGGCGAGGGGCAACGTTAGTCATGATTCCCGCTGAGGAATTGGAACTGATTAAAACAAAACAGCAGGAAATTCTTGACAAACTGGATGGCCTTAAAGCTCTCCCCGCAGCCAGTCACCACATACCCATCAATCATATTACTGCCATAGAGTTTATGGAGGCTGTACGTATTGGCCGGTCAAAGTTTGATGAGTTAGTGGCTAATAATAAAATACAAAGTGTGAAGAAGAAACGTAAAATCTATGTACCGGTTACTGAGATAGAACGCTATTTCAAAGATCCATCAATTCAGTGACGAAATGTGAGGAACAAGCTATGATTGACTTATCACTACATCGGGAGGAAGGGCGCCCAATAAGCAGGGTATACAATATGGATTGTATGAAAGGGCTAATACATATACCTGATAAATTTTTTCAGCTAAGTATTTGCGATCCTCCATACGGCATTGACATCATGGCTTCAGGCAGGTTGGTTAGAGAAAAAGGGTTGAGCTATAGCGACTGGGATGTCACGATCCCTTCAAAAGAATATTTTGAAGAGCTGATGCGGGTAAGTGATAACCAGGTTATCTGGGGTGGAAACTATTTTCCACTTCCGCCCACTAAGTGTTACCTGATATGGGATAAGCAACAACCGGAATCTATATCATATGCCAGCGCCGAACTGGCCTGGACTTCTTTTAGTTCAGTAACAAAAACATGGTATAGAAGACCGCAGGGAGAGCAGCGGATACATCCTGTACAAAAGCCTGTTGACCTGTACAAGTGGATACTCCATCACTATGCTGCAACTGGTAATAAGAACCTTGACACCCATATGGGCAGTCAATCCTGTCGTATTGCCGCATACCTAATGGACTTTGATTTTTGGGGTTGGGAAATAGACAATGGATATTTTGAGCGGGGTAATAAACGGTTTAAAGAAGCCGCGATGCAACTTAGGTTTATAATGCCCAATTCTTAATCACCATAATGTAAATAAAAATGAATGAAATATGGGAAAGAAAAAAGAAGAATCGTTTGCTGACCAGGTAGTGAGCAAATTGGTTGAGAAAACTTATGAGCCTTTGAGTATGTTCATGGGGGGGAAGAACCCCGTAAAAGATGCTTTGGAACAAAATCTCACAGAAGGCAAAAATAAAATTGCAAAAGGTGAGCAGCCAGACAATTTCACAATTCAGGGAAATGGCAAATTAGATTCCACTTTTGTCTACAAATATGAGCTGGCTGTTGCATACGAAAACAATAAACCGGCAGTCAAATCAATTAGCCTGGAGGTTGATGGTAAAAAGTATACCGAACAGCTTGACTCATTGAAGGAGCTGCCTTCTATACGATACATGAAAGAAAAGGCGCTTACAGTAGAAAGGAAACAGGTAACCAACCCCCGAAATGTTTCTGATGACAATGGTAAAGCGCTAAAGCCGTAACCCACACCCTACACCGACCATTATACAAATACCAACTTAGTAAACAGAGGTTTGTAATGAGAGAAAAATTGTTAATCAGCTTCTCTGGTGGCCGCACCAGCGCTTACATGACGCAATGGTTGCTAAGAAACAGACAACAGCAATTTGATATGATTGTAGTATTCGCCAACACAGGAAAGGAACGTGAAGAGACGCTGAATTTTATAGATCAGTGTGATAAATACTTCGGGTTTCGTGTACACTGGATTGAGGCCGTCACTAACCTGGAACGTGGTGCAGGAGTATCTGCCCGGTTGGTGGATTTCCAAACAGCCAGCCGGAAAGGAGAACCGTTTGAAGCGTTTATACAAAAGCACGGCATTCCCAATGTGGAGGCGCCAAAATGCTCACGGGAATTGAAAGCCGCAGCCATCCGAGCATATGCCCGTAGCATAGGCTGGACAAAATACTACACTGCCATCGGAATCAGAGCCGATGAGCCGGACAGGGTTGATATGAAAACTGCCAGGAAAGAACGAGTTATTTACCCCCTAGCACACATGATAAGGGCCAACAAAAGCGATATAAATCTCTTTTGGAGCAAGCAGCCCTTTGACCTGGCTTTGAAGAGCTATGAAATCAACTGTGACTTGTGTTGGAAGAAAAGCCTCAGAAAATTAATGACGATTGTAAAGGATAACCCCGCACTGGCAGACTGGTGGCAGGAAATGGAAAATAAGTATGGTACTTATTTACCCCCTGCCAGCCGCAACAATAATAATATCAGGCTTCCTGTAAGATTTTACCGTGATTATATGTCCATTGGCGATATAGTGGCAGAATCAAAGTTCAATCATGCCCCTGCTGTGGATGAAAGTAAAATCATCGATCCGCACAAGCAACCGGATGTTTTTGACGAAGAGCATGGGAGCTGTGCGGAGTCCTGTGAGCCATATGGCTGAGCGTAGCCGTGGATTATCCTTGTGTGAATGGCTTAAAAAACTCATAGAAGGTAAAGCAAACGTGAACAAATAAACTGTGTATATGGAAAAGGAAAAGCATGTTGTCAAAATAGGACAAAAGGCCCTTATATATGAATCGGACAATAACCACGATGACAAGGAATTTGTGGATGAATTTAAGCAGGTAGCTGCAACAAATCCGCAAACTATACAGGATTTCTTTATCCAACTGGCAGAGCTGCAGCGGCGAAAAAGCACTCGAATTGTTTCAGATGAAACGACTACCGGAAGGAAGAAGTCCTGTTAACTGACCTTTCTTTCTTGCTTATTTGTTATAGGGTGTAGCATTTTTTGTGCTTAAAAGTGGTCTGTATGGGCATGGCAATATTAGAGGAAGATATTAACGTTTATGTCAAAATATTGACGGAGAAGGGTTATTTAGATATTACGGGCAATATAACTTCTGCTCAATTTAAAAATAAAGTATACAACCTTATTCACAATCAATACAATAATGCCTGGGACGAAATTTATAATAAAAACACGGATAGCGAAGCCTTTAATAAGACACAGGAAGACTTAAAAAGAGGAAAGGAAATACACCTGGATATTCATGGCGATAAGGTAGTGTTCGATTTTCATTTCAAACCTTATTTTAATGTGCCCGCAGTTAGAATGTTGTACCAGAGTGTTAAAATAAACGATAGGCCGCAATTAATAATTCCAATAAATGATGTCAAAGATATTTTGACCCCGAAAAAAGCATACTGGAAAACAATGCTGGCTCTTCCAATAAAGAACCAGCGGCTAGAAAAAAACATACTACCTGATTCAAAGGACGGAAACAAACATAAGTTATAACATAAAATCGAACACTATGGCATTAATGACTTTTAACCAGGAATTGGTGCAGGAAATTAGCCGGCAGGCTACAGAGCTAAACCAGCAAATTTCTTTTAAAGATTACCTGTTAGAAAAGAAATACACCCCTATTTCTGATCGCCTTTTTTTGAAGGAAAACCCCTTAGAACTTATCCGTGTTTCAACGAGGAACGGTACAACAGTGTTCAGGAATTTTGCGGAAAAAATGGATAAAGGAACTTTGATGGACTTTATTCGCAACAGGTCTTTTGAAGATGGAAAGGTAATTCCTAATCAAAAGGTAGCAACAATGATGTTAGCTATTGAAACCGCAAAGCAATTTCTGAAAAAGAATCCGCTGTTAAGGGCTACGCCAAAATCCGTCAGAAGACTTTCAGACATTGACAGGGATAATGGTAAAAGAATTTCGAGGTAACACTAACAAATATTTCGTGTATGAGCTTGACTATGCATATAATTGATGAAGCGGTTGGGTTGTTGAAAAAGCAGGGCTATGACGAAATGGGCCTGAATAATGGCGACCGGCCAGGGTATATGGCTAATCAATTATCAATTAAAATCCGCAATGCTATACATGAAAGCCTGACCTGGAATGAAAAAAGCACTTTCGAATATAATACGCCTGGCTATTTCGAAGGTTTTCCCGACCCGGTATTGTTCACAATGAAATTTGAATTTGACATTGACAAAACCGCATTGTCAATTACACAGCTTGTCGCAAAATATGGCGATCATGAGAAGGCATTTATTCTAAATAATGCCAACGACTTACCGGGCTCTAAAGCTACTGCCGGCCTCCTGTTTCAGCAACTTATATCACGAAAGCATAAGGGAAGCTCACGGACATTTGAGGAAGGGAGCAAAGGTTTAGGCTTATAAAAGACGGTATCAGTATTAACAATCTTAAATAGGTATTTATGGCAGTTTTAAAAGAAAATGTGTTGTTGTTGGACAACGGAAGGAAAATAAAATTGCATGGGGAGGGATTAGGTATTAACCACCGCATGGAAATAATAAAGGCTATTAGTGGCGGGCATATGTTGGCGCTGGAACGACATTACGCAGATAATAGTGGCCTCGATCCTGTGAGCAACCCCCACAATCTGTCTTCCGAGGAAATGACTGAAATAGCCGAGTGTATGATCGGGCTGTGGTGGAAATTTAAAGAGAATGTAAAAAAACATGGCGTGAACTCTGTTGAGTTATTTAAAGAAGGATAACAGAAAAGCCGGCATCTTTTATTTATGAAATGAAAATTTGTGCATGTATGGCAGTGCTTAAAAAAAATAGTATTCTTTTCAGCAGTGGACGGGAAATTAAAGTACCTGGTGGTATTCTTTCCATTACCAGAAGCCTGGAACTGGCTGATTATTTTTCCCGGAATGTACTTTACTACGAACGGGAGCACAAAAAAGACAAAGAAATAGCGCCAGTTGGTAACATTCACAGTCTCACTAAGGACGAGCTGATCGAAGTGTCCGACTGCATGATCCAATTGTGGATGGAGCTGAAGGATAATGTCAGAAGGCACGGGATAGCAAGTGAAGATATTTTCCGAAAAAGGGTATAGTGTAGAAGTTTTATAAGTTCTGAAGGTTATTTATTCAGAAAAAGGAAATTGTTCGGATAGTTAATATATAGCTACGGAGATACCATGCACGTCGGGTGCATAGCAAGATATACCGTTGTTACACAACGGGGCAATGTCAACCCGCCAAAGTTGGGTTGAATTGTAAGGAAAATTACTCCAGAGTCGTAATTTTTTTTGAAATAAAGCAGATGTGAGTATGGCGAAAGGTGCGAAAAAGGCTGCAAGCAACCGGACATATTGGTGCAATATCCGGCTAAATGAGGATGAATACAACAGCCTTAAAGATAAACTGAAAACTACCTATTGCCGGAAGGTAAGCGATTATGTACGTAATGTGTTGTTTGAAAAACCTGTGATGGTCAGGCAGCGCAACCAGTCTATGGATGATTTCATGAAGGAGCTCATCCATTTGCGCACAGACCTAAATGCCCTGGGTAATAATTTCAACCAGGTTGTCAAAAAGCTGAATAGTTTACCGCCTTCCGCGGAATATACACAGTGGCTTTCTGTAGCAAGGCATCAGCAGCAACAATTGCAGGAAAAAGTGGACAGGATTCAATTGAGGATTAATGATTTTTCGGACAAATGGTTGCAAAAATTGCCAGTGGGAAAAGCATCAGGGGCGCGTTGAGCTACAATGAAAACAAGCGTGAGGAAGGTAAAGCTGTGCTTATTGATGCACATCTTTATCCTAAAGATAAGGGTCAGCTTTCCTTCTACGAAAAGCTAAACGTACTACAGCAACAGGCCGACTTGCATACACGCGAACATAAATGCGTACACATATCCCTGAATTTTGATAAGACGGACTTCGACCAGTCGGAAGATTCTTTACGCAATGAAGAAATACAGGCGACACACAATACACAACTGCTGGAGATTGCCACCGCCTACATGCAGAAAATCGGCTATGGTGATCAACCTTTTTTAGTGTACCGGCATAAAGATGCCAGTCACCCGCATGTACACATTGTAACAACGTCAGTCAGGAGCGATGGTAGCCCCATCAATCTACATAACAACTGGGAGGCGTCGGAAAAGGCCAGGAAAGAAATAGAAAAGGAGTTCAATTTGGTGGAGGCTGAAAGTAGGAAGCGGCAGGAATTGCATTTATTAAAGCCGGCAGATCTTGAAAAGGCAGAATACGGGAAAGCTCCCACGAAGGCTACTATTTCAAACATAGTACGGACCGTTGTCAAGTATTACAAATTTGCCAGCCTGCACGAATTAAATGCAGTCCTTAGTCAATTTAATGTGATAGCTGACCGTGGGGACCCGGGCACTTTGATGTATGAAAAGAACGGTTTGGTATATTCTCTTCTCGGTCCAAATAATAAAAAAATAGGCATCCCCATTAAGGCCAGTTCTATTTATGAAGAGCCGAAGCGGCCTATTTTGAAAAACCTGGAAGAGAAATTTACAAAAAATGACCCGGAAAAAAAGGAACACAGGGAGGCCGTCTGTGCAATTATAGATAGTGTGCTGGACAAGGAAACGGATATGAATAGATTCCTTCAGCAGCTCCAGTCAAAAGGAATATATACCGTTCTCCGTCAAAATAAGGATGGCCAGGTGTATGGCATTACCTACGTGGACAATAATTCGTGTTGCGTTTTCAATGGTAGTGATTTGCATTGGGACAAACGCTATGCTATAAAGGGAATATCAGATCGCATGCGGGTGAACCGGGAAGACGAAGAAAAATCATCCAACAAAAAGCTGGTAGAAGGAACGATAGCTGCTACTACATTCCCGCAAAATATAAAGGCTGTGCTCACAGGATGGGCTGTCAAAGGCGTATTGGTACATGCCAGTAAAGACGACCAGGGCAACACCTTATATTCAATGGGCCATTATGCAGGGGATACTTCACATTATCATTATGTATCTCCCAAAATGGCACGCTACTTTTTGGTGAACGGCCTGACCGAAGAACGAACATCCTACATACGAACCCGGTTTTTGGAAAGTTTTTTCAAATATACAGGTAGTGTGTTTGACAATATCCATGACATCGTTTCTGCAAAAGCAGAGGAAAATTTTGCTGGTATAATTGATGAATGTTTCCGGGCATTACCGGGAAATGATTATATATCGAGTGAATTGTTGAAAGAAGCTAAGAAGAAAAAAAGGAAGCGAGGCCGTTAAAAGCCGGCGTTCCCTTATTGTGAAAGTGAAAAAATGTGAAGTATGAATGGGGAAAATGAACAGGGCTTACGGGCAATTATTGATTTTGTCCGTAAAGGGAGCGTCGTAATTTTAGTAGTCCACTTTTTTATTTTTTGTTTTACAGCATTTGAGCAATGGGGGCTGACTAATAATATCCTCAAGCGGGTATTAGTCAATGTTGGCAACATAGCGCTTTTCAAAAATTTATACTTCAGTAAACTAGCATCGTTGGGTTTACTGCTGCTGTCACTGCTGGGTACCAAAGGAAAAAAGGACGAGAAATTAAAAGTCAGCACGATTGTATTATACCTGGTATGTGGGTTTGCATTCTATTTTGGTAGCGTCGTTTTTTTCTACACCAACTTTCAAATTGAACAGATTGCTGTAGCCTACATTGCAATTACTTCTTTCGGATTTTTCCTGATTCTAAGCGGTGGCGCTCGCCTTTCGCGGCTTTTAAAGCTAAAGTTCAAAGACGATATTTTTAACGAGCAGAACGAAACCTTTCCACAAGAAGAAAGGTTCCTCCAGAACGAATACAGTATTAATCTGCCGGGCGAATATAAGTTGAAGGGAAAAACCCGGCGCATGTGGATTAATATAGTCAATCCTTTTCGATCAACCCTTTGTGTGGGGTCGCCGGGTGCGGGTAAGAGTTACTTCTTTGTAAGGCATGTCATTACACAGCACATCAGGAAGGGGTTCACAATGTTTTTATATGACTTTAAATTCCCTGACCTTACCAAAATTGCCTATAACACGTGGTTAAAAAATAAGAGTGCTTATGTTGTACCTCCCAGGTTCTACTATATCAATTTCGACGATCTTAATAAAACTCATCGGTGCAATCCCCTGGAACCGCAAACGATGCTGGACATCACCGATGCGGCAGAAGCATCACGTACCATTCTGTTGGGTTTAAACAGGGACTGGATAAAGAAAAGCGGGGGTGACCGGGCCATTTTTAATTAAATGGTCCGGTCACCCCAAAAATTGGAGATTTTTTCGTCGAGAGCCCAATAAATTTCGTATGCGCCGTCATTTGGTTTTTGCGAAAATATAAAGAAGGGAAATATTGTACTCTGCCACATGTAATAGAATTAATGCAGATGCCTTATGATGAACTTTTCCCGGTATTGGGCACAGAACCTGAAATCGAGGTGCTGATTAACCCGTTCATTACGGCTTATTGCAACCGCGCAATGGAGCAATTGGAGGGCCAAATTGCTTCGGCAAAAATCGGGATGGCGCGGCTTTCTTCTCCCACGCTGTATTACGTATTGAGCGGAAACGAGTTTACCCTGGATATTAACGATCCAGACAATCCTAAGATAGTAAGTGTGGGAAACAACCCGCAAAAGATACAGGTATATGGAGCGGTGCTGTCATTATATATTAACCGGCTTATTAAGATTGTCAACCAAAAAAGCAAACTTAAAAGTAGTTTAATATTCGATGAATTTCCCACGGTCTATGTGGGCGGCAGTTCAGGTATTGACTCCACAATTGCAACTGCCAGAAGTAATCTTTGCAGCGTTACCATTGCTGTGCAGTCAGCCGACCAGTTGAAGAAAGATTATGGCCGAGAACAGGCAGACGTAATTATGAACCTGCCTGGTAATATCATTTGTGGCCAAACTTTCGGTGACACCGCTAAGATTTTATCGGAGCGCTTTGGAAAAATTGTGCAGGAAAGGGAAAGTGTTTCTATCACAAGAGCTGATACCAATGTAAGCCGTAATACGCAATTGGATTCGGCTATACCTCCTTCCAAAATTGCTGGTCTTACTTCCGGTGAGTTTGTGGGAATGGTTGCAGACAACCCCGATGCACCTATTAAACTAAAAACTTTTCATTGTAAAATTATTAACGACCATGCTGCCATCAAAGCAGAAGAGGACAGCTATAAGCCTCTGCCTGAGATAAGGCAGGTAACACCGATTGAGATCCAAAATAATTACATACAGATTAAAAATGACGTAGTGGACATTATAGAAACCGAAATAGAAAGAATCAAAAACGACCCGGATTTGAGCCATTTGTTATTTGTAAAGCCAGGTCAGAAAAATACCCCGCCAAACCCAAGTAACAATTAACTAAGGCGGGACTTTTCAATTATTTTTTCTGAACCTGATTACTGCTGATGTAACAACACCCCATATTTGCAGATTCATTTCGGTTGTTACTGGCATAGGCTTATAGACTGGGTTGTCTGCATGGAGCACTACCATTTTACTCGTATGTACCAACCTTCTGACTGTAAATTCATTGTTAACCACTGCTAATACAATGTTTCCATTGCTCGCTTTGAGTGACCGGTCTACGACCAGAATGGCGCCATCGGGGATGGTATGCTCCATGCTATTGCCTGACGCACGGAAGTAAAAAGTTGATGTAGGATGCTGCACCAGTTCCTTCGATAAATCAATTCTACTTTCCAGATAATCTGCTGCCGGTGACGGAAATCCCATGACGGAAAATTTAGAGTCCAAAAATACTAAATCTTTTAGTATTTCCAACAAAGAATTCCTTTCGTCTACAATTGGTCTAATTACCTTCAATATTCGAAGTCATATTCTACGGAAACCAGGCTCAATTCATTGTTATACTCCAAAGGAGCCACGGGAAAACCATTAAGCAGACGATATTGCCGCAGGACAGACTTTACCAAGCATGGCATACATTTTTCTAAAAGCGGTCAATTCCTTTGTTTTTGTATGGCTTCCATTACCTGATGATAAGCTAATTCAACATCAGGCTTGTTATGCATGTACTGACCTGCCCTTGTAAGAACATATTCGAAGTCAGTTAATCGGTTGTAACAATCCTCATTCTCCTGGCATTCATTTTTCCATTCCTGTAACACTTTCTCTTCTTCCAGCGTTGTTTCCTGGTTGTTATGCTTTATAAGCAACGCTGCGATATCCTGGTTTTTATGCATATGGCTAAAATTTATGGTTTATTGTTGCTGATCAGACTGGCTTACATAATACTGAACAAGCAAGCCGCCGAAAATTAAAAAAAATCCAGAAAACATTTTTAACCAAAGAAGAGAGATCAATAAGACCATGTTTAAAACGTTTTGTTGGAAAGTATTTCATTCGTTGGTAATCTTTAGAAGCACGCGTAGTTCTCTTCCGATTTATTCAGGTCAATAATCGGACTGAAATAAAACAGCCGCCCCTGAGAGGCGGCTGCTACACTAATCAAAATACCATTAACCATTAAACCTTATCCTATGAATAAATTTACAAAATTATTTGGTCTCTTTAAAATTTATTGGCAATAATCTTTAAGGAAAAAATAAAATCATCTACACAAATTTTCCCTCGTACTTTACTCAGCTTTTAACAAGTTAATGAATCTACTGTTTGGCCTGTTTTAAACGTTTATTACCATCCACGCTAAAAAATTTAATAGAGAAAAAAGCACAAATTATAAACGAAATTACCGAAACGATGCCTGGTATCACCATATAAGGTAATGTGGCAGGTATGTCAAAGACGTATATTGATTTTCTATGTCCAATCATGCATGTCATTGCCGACATCGAGATAATACCGCTTAATATGTATATAACAGCAGAGCTTAGGATAATGGTAAGCCTCATTGTCTTTTTGGTCATTAAGGATTTGGTTTCAATATTGCTATTATTTCAATCCACAAATAGTTTTCTATCAACTGGTATGATGCCATGCTTGACGCCGTTGATTGGAATAAACTTATTTAAAATCATTTGTATGATAATACTCTCTTTTGGCCACTTTTTGATTAAATACATCTTTTGTAAACATCGCTTCAATAGTAAACACCTTATCAGCAGCTATGGTATAAGTACTATCGGTGTTATAATTCTTATACACACGATCAACAATATCACTCGCTATAGTATCCAACACGGCTTTCTTATATTGCGTTAGATCCGTTGGTTCGGTATTGAGCTCATAACTCTGAAAGAAAATCGTGTCACTATTCATGCTCAGTACAGCTACGAAATGGTTGTTGCTGTATTTTACAGCGCGTATGAAATATCTTTTACTATCTTCTGCAGAATCAGTTTTCACCTTTCCAGCTTTCTTTACTTTGCCACTCGAATTTTGCAAAAAAATACAGGCACCGATTACAATCAATAAGGCCGCAGCTGTAGCAATGTAACCCTTGAGAATTGTGAAAGAATGGCCTTTTTTAATATCAGGAATTTTAAAATTGAGCTCTTTTTCAATTTTCTTCTTCCCGGCACCAGAGATGACCTGAATAACTTGATGAAAAGTTTTAAGCTCCCCGACATAACCTTCTTTACTTGAAAACCGCTCATATAGGTCTTTATTTTCGAGTGATTCTGCTATCCAGTTTTCCAAAACCTCTTTTTCACCCCTGTTTAAAGTGCCTTGTAAGTCTTTTACAACTAACTGGGCAATTATTTGATTACGTTCACCTTGTGTCTGTTTCATGGTATTTCATAATTTACTGTCCCTAGTTCATATCGCCATTGTGAAAGATCTTTAGATACTTCGCCTTTAATTCTTCATAGCGGTGTGTAACGTCGGATTTTTCAGTTTCAAATATAAACGCGACCCGTTCTCCAATTCCGGTCTTATCAAGATAATAAATAACCAGTTTCTTGTATTTATAAACTTCTTCATGCAAGATTTCATAAATGATTCGCAGAATTTCTTTTTTGTATTGCGGCATTTCTTCTTGTGGCAATTTAAAATCGATCATATTAACAGTAGTGCACAATGATATTGTTGCTTCTGCCGTATCGTATTGTAAAAACTGGTTGTGTTGTAATTTAAAAGAATCCAATCTGATATTCATTTCTCTATCAAAGTACCGTGATGCAATACCGTCAGAAATTCTTTCTGCTAATTTGCGTAACCGCCCTTTTGATACTAAGTAGGTTTCGCGTATCGTATTGCCAAGTGGGTATCTTAATCTGTCAAAATATATCAGGCTGAACGAACCTGCTGAATCAGGAAAAAAATGTTTCGCACCCCGCTCCGCCATCAACGCACTGTCGTCAATTAATGAATCCTCTTTATTAATTAGAATTTCTTTGGGCAATGGATTGTATATAATTACACCGTCTTCGGCTGTTCCGGTATACAAGTAGCGCTTTTCTGCATAGTCCAAATATTGGTGTGGCAATAATTTAAAGTTTCTGATTTTTTTCTGCACTGTTTCAGGAAGTGTTTTGTTGGTAGGATTTCGCTGTATGAAATTCTGAGCGGTCACCGTGCAAAAGGATAAAAAGCTCAATATAAAGTGAATAACAATTTTCATTATGTGTTGAGTTTGAGATGTTTTAGTGCCAGTATTAACATCAATGCGTTTCCACACTGATTTTATTGTCCTTTAGTACAAATCGTCTATCATTCACGGTTCTATTTATCATATCAAGAAAGTCTTGAAGGGATTCGTTATAGCTTTTGCCTATTGTACGGAAGGTGTAATGTCGAACCGACTCACGATTGAAATTCAATGGAACATTATACCACCTGCTAAGATGTTTCATGATTCTATAGCAGTCTACATCATCAAAATAAAATCGTTGCCTTGTCCAATCTAATACTGCGTTGCTATCTATTTCAGATACTTTCAGGCTAACTGCTTGCGACGATCTCCCAATTTGAAGCTGACTGCCGGCTTTGATTTCCTTACTCACGTTTCCCTGTAATGCGGCTTTCCCGTTAAGTAACCCTGCAATCAAAGGCTCTTCGGGAAAATCTGTATAATTAGAAACGTAAAGCCTGGAATCCGAATCAACACTGACCCAAATACTATCTCCTATGCGAACGATGGCCGGATGCTTACTGGATTCAAATACTGCTTCCCCAGTAATTTGAAAATTTGTGCTCACTGGGTTAAAAATCAAGCGGGAACCGCTATTCAGATAAATTTTTCTATCAATCGGCAGCACAATTTCACACTGCATCCCATAAGGAACAAACAGCGTATCATTATCTTCTCCAGTTGAATCCTTCATGCCCGGCTCTATATAAATCGGATCTTCGCCATTCATTGGTATTGGCAATCGGGTAGTTATATTCCCTTCAAATACATAAGACATATCATTCGACGGGGCGGATATTAAGACCTTTTGCCTAAATAAGCCGTCGCTGCCTATCGAATCTTTTACATAGGATACGCGCTGAATTTTAACCTTCCTCACTTTACTGTTGGAGGAGCACCCTTCAAAAAAAACTATCATGGCTAAGGCGATCATAAACGAACTAACTATATTCATTAAGTAATCATTACGTATTTAAAAAACCGACGCCCGACCGGGGCGCCGGTGCTATAGCAGCGCTGTCCTTATACCGTCACGCTATAGTCTTTATGTTCTTCATAGGGAATAAATTGAGTATTGATAACAATATCATTGTTTATTCCACTATTAACTTATCGGATTCTATTCGGCATTGTGTTTTCTTTCGTTTGTCATTTAACCTTGAAAGAACGACTGCCAACGGTTCTGAGAAAAATCCATTAAATGAAATATGAGATTGCGGGATTTTATCTTTAAAAACAACTTCTTTCCTATACCAGTCTGCAATTCTTTTGACCAGATAATTATAGCCAATGGACCTATAATTGAAAGACTCATTTACCCAGGCTTTTGCATCGGTTGTGTCGGTGTCGATGCCTGCTAAGCCCGCATTCGTATAAGTATACGTCAACTCGGCATGTAGTATCCGTTCAGTTTTTTCCATTACGGCTTTTGCCTCGCCCCGTAGAAAGCATAGATCTGTGTACGTAGAGAGGTTAGCATCATAGTGCTTTACATTGAGGCGGGTGCCAGACAAAGCCCATATAAATAACTTAGGAGTAATGTAAATTTTTGAATTTTGTTTCATATCAATGAGCACTTCCCCGCTCTCGATGTAAAAGAAATTTGGGGCCTGCGGATTGAATGCGATTGAAGACATGCTGTTTACATATATGGTGTTGTCATTAGGAAGGTGTATTACATATTTTTCGCCTCTGGAGGTTTCAAGTGTGAATTTATCGAACCCTGTGGCATCTTTACCTGATACAGCAAGTATGATCACAGAGTCGTCGTTTTTCCAGCTTGTAATTCTTTCTGCGCTTAAATTGTAAGTATCACAGGCGAGTGTGACTTTTTGACGATATACAACATTACTGTCGGGCGGCAGCATTGCGGCATGACTTCCCTGGGTGCAGCTGAGCAGCACTAATGACATGAAGCTGGAAACCCTTTTACATGTTCTCATTTTCGAATAAAGATTTTAGGATTAATGTTTAAATAAATCGACAATGGTATTATACATTTCGTCTCTACTACAGTTTTTTGAAAGAAAGCGATCCGCGCCTTTACTAAGCATAATATACCCGCCATCGTCGTTCATTGAAAACCCGATTATCTTAATTGAGCGCCATTCAGATTTTAAGGCGATTGTTGTTTCCATTCCGTTCATCACCGGCATATTAAAGTCCAATATGCAGAGGTCTGGAAATTTACTGCCATGGGTGATCTTCGATATTAGATCTTCCCCGTTGTCAGCTTCTATGATTACTTCAAATCCAAAGCCCTCCAGCATTAGCCTTAAGCCACCGCGTACGCCTTCATGATCGTCCGCTATGGCTATTTTGATAGTTGTTGGCATACTATAGTTTTAACCTGAGTAATAATGACAAAAGCCGGCTGTTGGCTACAAGTACCAAAGCCTGCACAGGCGGGAATTTGCATTCCTTACCTGGCCGGTAAAGAGAATACCGTCAATAAGATTGTAATAATGTAGTATGCCCTTGTTCCCACTTTGGTGAGGGGGAAAGGCAGTTTGTCAAGCTACAGGTAGGAATCTCTCTGTTAACTTCTATATCGGTTGGTCGATATGTAAAACGTTCAAGCTCGTTTTACACTGATTTTGTTGCCATTGTATTCAATCTTCATATCGTCGTATAAATAGCCCAATACAATTATCAGATTGAATGCCCGTTGTTTCCATATAGCCGGTCAGTTCAGTATTTTCAGCTACAGGCGGAACATCAAGCGCGGTATTGTATTTAACTGCTATTTTCCTTAAAACCATTCCCATATCTTCCTGCACGAATTGCATGCCTGTATCATCATTGGGGCCAATTTGCCGCGCTATTCCCTCTGAATGATGTTTGCTACCTTTCTGATAACAAACAAGCATAGTGAGCGCGATAAGAGCTGTAATTACCGCTGCGTAGAGCCAACCGGCAGACACTTTCCATTTTGTTCCAGGTTGTATGCCCAGGGCTATCCTTTTCCAGCCAGCTTCTTCATTCACCATGCGGTAATCTTTCAAATATCCCTCTACGGGCATATTGCTGTGCAGTTCATCAATAAGTTGCTGGTTTGTGGCTGATTCATTTTGCCAGTTTTCCAGCTCCCTTTGTTCAGCTTCCGTTAGGGAGCCAAACAAACGCTTCTTTACTAATCGTGCAATTTTATCTGCTTTTCTTAGCATTGTGCGGTTTTATACTCCAGTATTATAATGCCGACCTGACGATTTTCTACGAAAAAAAATAAACTTTTTTTTTGAAGGCAGGTCGTCGCGTGCAGGTTCTTGAAAATCAATAATATAGGCTATATAGAATATACGCCCGGCAGATCCATTAAGAGAGTCCGTACTAATAAATAGGCGACCGAAGCCGCCAATGGTAACATGTCATTTTTTGCAAAGACCTTGCGCAGTATCTTCAGGCCCCTACTTTTATTGGTAAGTACGGTTTCAGGTAGCATATCGAGCTCTTTGGAAACGTCCGCCGGTTCTTTACCATTCACGAAAAGTTCTTTTAGTACTAGCCCTGGCTTTTTCGGAAGATGTTCAATGTATTGGAGGATTTCGGCGTGAAGTTCGGTATTTACGATTTTATTAAGCACGTAGTCATCGCTGGCCTCCATGATATGGATAAGTACTTCTTCATTGGCGGTGCGACGTTTTTTATGCCTGATAAGTTCCAGACACCCATTCCTGGTAGTTACATACAGAAAATTTTTTGCGGCGTTCAGGCTTTCAAATTTTCCGCGCCTTTGCCAGAGCTTGATAAAAGATTCTACCGTAATATCCTCTGCATCTTGCATGTTACCAACAAATGTGAAAGCGAAGTAGCAGACCTTCCTGTAATACATTTTGTGCAATTGACACATTGCATTTTCATTCCCGGCTTGCAAAGCCTCCATCAGCGCTACATCTGGATTTGGTTGTGAAGTAGTTACATGCATATACAGATAAGTTTGTTGGTCAATGAACGTATTTACAGTGTATTTCCGGCCAATCAAAAAGCAATATATAATATTATTTTGAAATGTCGTTACGTATCTAACGTTCGATCTTGCAGAGAGTTCTCCAGCATGGCGATGTGCTCTTTATGATTGTGGAGAAGGCGGTAGAATATACCGAGGTGGTTTCTTTTTCTGAACATAGAGGAAGTGGTTTAATGCGTGAAGAAATGAGTACGTCTTTCATTGAATTTGGAGTTTTCAATAGGGCACAGAAACTGCGTTTAGACAGGATCGGAATATACAAAATCAGAACCTTAACTATCCGGCTAGGGGAATGAGCTATGCATGATTCAAATGCAATTTGGTTGCAAATATATTTTTCCAACCAAAGACATTTTTTGCGACAGCCAAAAATAGATACACAAGATAATATGTTTAATTCACAATAACAAACTTGAGACGTTATGAGACATACCTTTTTCAAAAGTGACTAATTTTGAACACTTTACATTTGTTCTTGTGTATTAAAATATTAATGCCAATGAACAAACAAAAGGACTTGAAGGGCAAATCTCAACTACTTGAATTAAACCGGCTGGCCGTAGTATTAAAAGAAGAAAAGATTACGAATAGAGCACTTGCTGGCGCATTAGGCTATGAAGAAGCTACGGTTTCCAAATGGGTCAATAATGTAATTCAGCCTCCCCTATCAACTTTTGTTAGAATTGCGCTGATAATTGGTCGAGATGTAAAAGACTTATTTGTGTCAACTAAGGAAATAAATGAATCTGATAAAAAGAAATATCTTAGAATATTAGCAGAAGTAGCAGAAAAAGGAAAGCGTACGGGAAAGAAAAAAACTTAATATGCCATTCCAGATCTTTTGGGCATCACAGGCCATTAAAACCCCAAATAATAACGGCCATATCCAGCTTCTTCTTTTCATGCAGCATGGATACTGCCTTTAAAACAAGCTCTACATAAAATAACCGGTACAAATGGTGAAAACTTGGTGCATCACCAATTTTCAATTTTCCAATATCAAGATAATACTGGTCGGCACCCGTAAATACACGGTATGGCATAAGGTAAAAGTTTACTTTCAATGATAACCCCACCACTTTGCTTTGCCTTTGCAGAACTGGCAGATATTTCTATTTGGCCATAATCTGATGGGGAACGAAATGTTGAGGTGATGGTGCAGTCCAATCTAAAGATTTGTACCCAAGGGATATGATAAATCTTGAAAGCTACATTGATTCAGTCAGGTTAAAATAGTTAGTCCCATGAATAAGAAAGGATTCCTGACAGTCTTGTTTCTTCACTACACCAAAAGAGCAAAAACCTTTACTTTGAAATTGATTTTTTTTGTCAGATTCTAACTGTACACCACACACGCATTTAAGGTTTATAAAAACATAAATATAATTCTGTGATGTTTAAACAGGATGAGTGTCACTAACTTTGATTAGTAATCCCCCCTCGATCTTAGATTTCTATTAACTACTTCAGGAAAAGGCAATGTTAACTCATGGAATACTCACTCGTCGTGGGAAAATATTCTATTACCAACAACCTTGTCTTATGCCATTGAAACAAGAAGACCTTGATAAAGCCTGGCAGGTAAAAGCCATTATTGAAAAAGAATATTACAAATCTCATACGGTGGCCGACCTGGCACAAATGGTAGGAACCAACAAATCCACTCTTAACCTTGCGTTTAATGCCATCACTGGCCGGTCTGTCAAAAAGTATATAAAGGAAATCAGGATTGACAAAGCAAGGGAATTACTGGAAACTACAGGTAATTCCATTGAAGTGATTGCCGTTAAAGTGGGATTGCATCGAACCAATCTTGAAAAGAATTTCAAAAAACGTTATGGGAAATCGCCAAAGGAATGGCGAAAAAAACCGGATTAATTAAACCTCTAAAATGACCCACTATGACTCCTTGGGAAGAATTTGATGCATGGATGAAAAAGCGCAATAACAATTACATGAACGATTTTGGGATACTGTTTAACAGCACGCCGGAATTTGTTTTTGTGGACTCGCCCTGGCCAGAACAGCACAATGCGGATATTCTAAGCATTTTTTTCCTTTGTTCCAATGGTAAGGAACTCTTTGAGCTTTTAGGCATTGAAACTGCGGATGATCTTGAAAAGGTACAACCTGAAAACATGCTGAACTTGTTTTATGCAGGCAATGCAACGGTCTTATGCACAACTGCCAATGATGAATCCCTCCAGTTTCAAAAAGCTAGTAATGCAATGATTGCCATTATTGACGACGAAGAGGATCTCTGTCATGAAGTGCAGGAGCAACTCATAATGCCAGGGGATTTTCTCAGGTATACTAATGACTATTTCCGTTTCATGAAAGAGCTTAATAAGAGAAAACCAAAAGGCAAAGGCAAAAACCTTTAACCTTTTGGTACACTCTAAAATATTTTCAAATCGCTGCAAAACATTTTCAAATCGCTGCATAAGGTAATGTAACTTGCATATAGAATCAGAACAAATAACCGATCCGCACCTCCCAGTACTAAGTTTTTTAAACAAATTTCCACACCTTAAAACTTATCCAGTTTATGAATACGCAAACCATTATCCAAACTATTTCCCCTTCCTGTAATCCCCAACAGGTTATTATAAACAGCAAATTTCACCGAAGCAAGCATTTTAAATAGTGCATCCAATTTCCCCTTCTTTTTCTGCCTTTAACACATAGACATATATACAGCCGGGAAGCTGGTACGGGCATTCCTTGCTCTGAAACAAACCATTTTGTGAGGGTCATTGTGAAACAATAGCAATGAATGAAATCGCTATCCCGACGGCTCCCGGCCCTTTTACTAAAGCAGGCAAAACTTATTATTATGCCAAGGAAAGCAATTATTATAGGTGCAGGACCCGCAGGACTAACAGCTGCATACGAGTTATTAAGAAGGACTGATATAAAGCCAATCATTTTAGAAAAAAGCGGTGATATTGGTGGTATCTCCAAAACCATTAATTATAAAGGCAATAGAATGGATATCGGAGGCCACCGGTTTTTTTCCAAATCGGACAGGGTAATGAACTGGTGGCTGAATATTATGCCCATTGAAAAAACAAATGAAGAAACGATCGCAATCAACTACCAGAATAAAACCAAATTCATCAATACATCATCAAGTAAAGACTTAGGCGAGACTACCAATCCTGGACTTGTTATGCTTGTCCGTAAACGCTTATCACGTATTTATTTTCTAAGAAAGTTTTTTAGCTACCCAATACAGCTCTCTTTCGACACTTTACGAAAACTTGGTTTCGTAACAACGATCCGTATCCTTTTCTCTTACTTGGTTGCACAGTTAGTGCCACGAAAGCCCGAGAAAAGCCTCGAGGATTTCTTTATCAATCGTTTTGGAAACCAATTGTATTTATTATTCTTTAAGGATTATACTGAAAAGGTTTGGGGGATTGATTGCAAAAAAATATCAGCGGAGTGGGGTGCGCAACGAATCAAAGGAGTATCCATCAGTAAGGCAATACAGCATGCAGCCCAAACCTTGCTCAAAAAGAAAAGTGATAGTAAGGATATTTCGCAGAAAGGCACAGAAACCAGCCTAATTGAACAATTCCTTTACCCGGCTCTTGGCCCTGGTCAGCTCTGGGAGGAAGTAGCAAGACAAATTGAAATAATGGGCGGCACTATTTTAATGCACCAGGATGTAAAAGAAATCAAAATTGCCAATAATAAGGTTACAGGTGTGGTCGCTGTCAATTCTGAAACTGGTGAAACAAGTGAGCATGCAGGAGAATACTTCTTTAGCACCATGCCAGTTCAGGAACTCATTGCCGGCATGAATGCCTGTGCCTGTAAACTGGTACCCAATGATGTGAAAGAAGTGGCGGCGGGATTGCAATACCGCGATTTTATAACGGTTGGTGTATTGTTGGAACGGCCTTCAGCCGATGAAATGAAATCGGGAGATTTTAAGCCCTTCGATCTTAAAGATACCTGGATCTATATACAGGAGAAAGATGTAAAAGTGGGGCGCCTGCAACTCTTTAATAACTGGAGCCCTTATATGGTGAAAAAGCCAGGCACTTTTTGGATTGGCATGGAATATTTCTGTAACAAAGGAGATGAATTTTGGAATTTGACAGACGAAGAAATTAAACGGACAGCTATAAAAGAATTGGAGAAAATGGGAATGGCAGATGTAGAAACGGTTATTGATAGTACCGTACAAAGAGTGGAAAAAACATACCCTGCCTATTTCGGTACCTATAACCAGTTTGATAAGATAAGGGCATTTGTTGATGGTTTTGAAAATCTGTTTTTGGTGGGAAGAAATGGCATGCATAAATACAATAATGCCGATCATTCCATGCTCACTGCCATGACTGCAGTAGACAATATTTACCAGGGTGTAACCAGCAAAGAAAATATCTGGTCAATCAATACTGAGCAGGAATACCATGAAGAGAGGCAGCAAACAATAAACAATGAAAAAACACCAGCACCCCTGGTTGAGTTGTCCTTTAAACGTTTTGTTTTTCAGCAGCAAAAAAAGTTATTGTGGACAGCTATTGTATTATCTGTGCTGCAGTTTATAGTGTTTAAGTTCCTGTATCCATATGCCAACTTTATGACAGACTCTTATGCTTATCTGAGTGGCGCCATTTATAATCTACAGGTCAATATGTGGCCGATTGGCTATTCAAAAATTTTAAGATTTATCAACCTTTTTTTTAGTTCTGACCTTGTTTTAGTAAGCTTCCAATACCTCATACTACAAAGCGCACTGTTTTATTTTTTATTCACTCTACTTTATCATTTAAGGCCCAGAAAGTATGTTACGGCAATATTGTTTGTGTTTTTTTCTATAAACCCGGTTTTTCTGTGCATTAGCAATTACATTTTAAGTGATGGCATATTCACAGGACTTTCCATTATATGGTTTACTCAATTATTATGGTTACTATATAAGCCTTCAAAAAGATTAATCTTCAGTCATGCCTTGCTATTGTTCTTTTTGTTTACTATTCGATATAATGCCCTTTATTACCCAATAATTTCCTTTACCGTTTTATTATCTCTGAAAACAGATCTTAAGGTAAGATTAACCAGTATTGCCTTTTCAAGCCTTTTAATCGCCTTATTTATATTGAATACCCAAAATGAGAACAAAAAGTTAACAGGCAAATCCATTTTTTCTGGCTTTAGCGGTTGGATGTTAGCAAATGATGCATTGATTATGGCGCGTAATCTGAATTTGAAAAATGATCAACCGCCTTCCAGGTTTGCAGAATTGCATAAAATGGTTATACACCATAACGACTCAATCCGATACCTGGCGAAACGTCCTGACAGCTCTTTACAGATTTACTACATGTGGCTGGAAAATAGCCCTTTGCAAAAATACTTCTCACTAAAATATAAAGGCGACTCAACCACGCCATTTTATAAAAAGTGGACATTAACAAGTGTGCTTTACAAGGATTATTCAATGTATTTAATAAAAAAGCACCCGATCGATTATGCCAAAAACTTTGTTGGTCTTAATTTTTACTGGTATATGACTTCCTATCCTGAATTTTTAGGAATATATAACCTCGGCAGAGATTCCGTCTCAGCAGACGCTCAAAACTGGTTTGCATACAAATCACCAAGACTCAAATATGCAAACAAAGAGATAAACATTATATACTATTATCGAAACTTATTTACCGGGATCAATATATTTACCCTGATAATGGCTGGAGCGTTTGTTTTTAGTGTTTATAAGAGATTACATAAGAAAAAGCAAAAGGCGCTTTTACTAGCTTTTTTCACCTGGGTTATCGGACTTGGTTTTAGTGTACTTGTGGCACCGGCTACTATGAGGTATCAACTGTTTACTATCGTTGTATCCCTGGCATTTTCTTTAATGATTATGGACAGTCTACTTCAAAAACCAGAAAATCCCGAGTTGCAATTTCAACCTTAATAAATAGCAATTTTTCCAAACAAAAACTATCAAGTAATGAATAAGAAAGTTATGATAGATGTGACCTGGGGCTTATTCTTCCTTCTATTTACCTATACTGCATTTTCAAAAATAGTAGCATTCAATACTTTTCTTTATGATTTGGAAAGGGACCCGAAAATTGGCGTTATTGCCCAGCCAATAGCAATCTTAGTTCCACTTATTGAACTTATAATTAGCTATCTTCTAGCCTCAACTAAATACAGACAAAAAGGGTTTATTGCTTCGGCGATTTTGATGACCATTTTTACCGGATATGTATTTTATGTATTAAACTTTGACAAAGAAAATGCGCACTGTACTTGTGGAGGGTTTATTCGAGAAATGAGCTGGACACAACATTTATGGTTTAATATAGCATTGACTTTAATCGCCATTGCAGGCTACCTGATTGACCTAAAACTTTACAACTTAAATCGAAGTACCACAACCTCTTATACCAAATAAATAAAAGGACTTAACAACAAGCAGTTTACTATCTCCGGAAGTAGCTACGATAGTATTACTGTTCCGTTAAGAATAGGGAAAAGCCGAAACCCCGAATAAAAAAGTAGGCACTCATTTACACAAACTTTTTGTTGTTTTTTGATTAAAAAACAAACATTTATTATGAAAAAAACAAGATTATTTGTAGCAGTCGCTTTAGTATTAGCTTGTGCAGGTGCTTTTGCAGCAAAAAAATTCGTTAGCCCTGTTTACTATTTCGGTTCAGATAGCCAATACCATCTAGCAGCTGGTCAAGATCCAAATTGCCCACATAAAGGCTTAGGTTGTCTTATACCTATTAACGGGCAGCAAGTTCAAGCTTACGCCTATAACTCAATCGACGGTTTTTACGCTATTAAACCTTAATAGTAATTCGTATTTAAAAATAAGAGGCTACTATCCAAGTAGCCTCTTATTTTCTGTGATCATTTTCTTATTACAACACATTTCACTATCCTGTATTTTTTTTGAATAAGAAGGCCATTTCTTTCATACTCATTCTTTACATTTTCAAAATCAACTGTTGATCCATTGATATCCAAATCTATATTGTAATCAATGCCTGTTTCATCTACAAAAGGCAATCCCTCCGTGCCCTTTGTCCCGATTGAAAAATTTGCCCATAGTATTGCAACAATTTCACGAGGGCGAACATTTTTAATACTCATATCCATAAATTTACCTTTTGGCTGAGAACCAGACTGGGGCCCTCCTTTGCTCCTTAATTTAGAGGCGTAGGAATTATCTTTAAGCGTTACCGCCCAATACGGCATATTCCTTTCTTCGACGGTAGTAACAAATGGAAATGAACCTTCCAATGCAAGGCGTAAATATTTTAATATTTCTGATTTGGGAACGGACTTGTTTAGCTTGATTTCGCAGTTAAAGGTTTTATCGAAATCCAAGACAGAGGAATCGTCGAATTCTAAAATCGGCCAGTAATAAAAATCATATCGAAGCGGATACTGATACATTGGAAACGGTTCTTCACCAGTGTATGCATACATAAACAGGTCAGCCAATTCCTCCTCCCTTATACGTAGCATGGAAGTTGAAGAAGAATCAAAGGGAAGAGAAGGTACTAAACTGTAGCGTCGATCACCAGGTTGCCACCTATTCAACTTAATAGAACATAGTGATTCTTTTTTCGATTCATCGCTCTTAGTGGCATTTAAAGGTGTACGGTTTTCCAACGGGGAAAACATTGGATCTTCACCAGCCAATAGCCTGTCTACGTTGCGCAGTTTGATGGAATTGGTAACATATCGAATGATACCATTAGGATCTATAAATACCATATAAGGAAATCCAATTTCCTCCAGCTTAAAACTCTGCGCCAGAGTAGAGTCAAATGCTTCTGAAAAGGAATATTTATACCTATTGTTCAGACGATCAAATAACTCTTTAATATAACTGGGTTTACCGAAGTTTGAAGCGTTATTACCTACAGATATAATTTTTAGTTTCCCAGCATATTTTTTTTGAATGGTATCCAACTCAGGAAAGCTTTTTATACACGAAGTACAATTCTGACTCCAGAAGTCTATTATCAGCCATTTTTCCTTATAGTCCGAGAGTCGAATTTTATTGGTACTGGAATTCTGAACATCATGGAATGTGTAATCAAAAATGGGCTTACCGATATTAAAATCGGGAATATCATATTGATTAGACTGACCGGCTGCCTTCAGGCTCAATGAAAATTGCAATAAAATGCAAACTGCAATCTTAATTGAGTTTTTAAAAATGAAAGTCGCCATTTCTAAGTAAAGTTTAAGATTTATAATCATCATAGATTTAGTTTTTGTAATCATAGATTCATATGACTTGGATTATCATGCATTCCAGTTGATTCATGATTCTTTAGGAAATAAATTACCTTTAGTTTAGGACACTTTTTAAGTTGTTAGTTTCTCGGTTTCCCTCCTCAAAATCATCCACCTGAACCTTTTACCTGTTTTCTAACTTTCAATGCTGCCCTTTTTTCTCAGGCTTCACGATTACGGATTTAATAAAAGCGACCTCCTCTGAGCTATAGGCAGTTCCGTCTTGCCTGAAAATATCATGATGCCATACTTCAGGCTCTGTTGTATAAGCTTTGCTCCAGCTTTGCCAGGGATAGATCGTTTGCGTTTTTCCGGATACAAGACCCCAATTCATGGCGCCTATGCCATACTTAACAAATACAGGCAGGCAGGTTTCAAAGGTGCTATGATTGCCTCTAGCCAAATATTCCGTACATACCATAGACTTATTAAACTTCTTCATCCACACGATCCTTTTTTCCAAATCAGCAGCGTTGCCGTAGTAGTGAAAGCTCAGCATATCGCTGTTCGCCACCTGGACCCTTTCTATGGAGTCCAATTGGTAATTGGTGTTCCAGTTCCCGTAAAACTTCCACACGGCACTTGTCAGCGGCTGTATAGGATGTTGTGATCTAGCCCACATGAATGCTTGCGGCAGGAGTGTCAGTACATAGCTGTTTTTGTTGGGCAGTTCTACCTTTGAGTAAGTTCCTTCATTGGCATTGTCAGGTTCATTCCATACATCCCATCCAAATACCCTTTTGTCGTCAGCAAATCTTTTTACTACAGCTTTTACATAGATTTCCAACCTTGGGTATTCCGTAGAATCGTTCAGGACATTTGCTCCTGGGCTCTGCACCCAGTGCGAGTTATGCCTGTATGGAACGGGGTCTGGTTGTTTGCCGATAGCAGGAAAAGGGTCCCAGCAACTGTCAAAAAATACAAACAGCGTTTTAATATGATACCGGTTAGCAATGGAAAGAAAAACATCCATTCTTTTCAAAAACCCCTTGGGATCTTCTTTATACACAAGATCATGAAGGAATACACGAATGGTATTCATCCCGATTGAGGAAGCCCATTTTAATTCTTTGGAAATGGTGGTGGTATCGAAGCTTTCTGCCTGCCACATTTCCAATTGGTTAATGGCCGTGGAGGGTATAAAATTGCAGCCGAAAACAATACTTGTATCCCGATAACATTTACTTCGGTTGCCAATTCCATTGAGGCAAAACGAAAGTAGTACTATGCAAAAAATCAATTTCATCCAATTATAATTTTTGAGGTGGCAGCTTTAGCCTGGTCTTGCACGGTTGTGCAAGTTGTTACTTCTTTTGTCGGTCGCAAGCTTCGTCGTTCCTTTTTAAAACCAGGATTTTCAGGATTAGAGATTAAGAAAGAAAATCGCGAAACGGCCCGCTGAATCGCAGATGATTGACTCTTTTGATAATTAATAATCCTGATTCTGCGTTAATTTGGGATTGGCTCCCACTTCCGATTGCGGTATAGGATACCACTTTTTACTTGCCCTCCATGTACCACCTTTCAATGCAGTGATCGAAGGCATGTATGTATCTATTTGGTTTGTCCTTTTCAGATCTAACCATCGATGACCCCACTCCGTGAACAGTTCCAATTTCCTTTCCTTATAGATTGCCGCAAGTATTGAGTCTTTGCTTGAAGGACCGGAATAATTCGAAAGCCCTGCTCTTGTCCGGATTGTATTTAAATCGTTTGTTGCATCATTTAAGTTATTAAGATTGGCATTGGCTTCTGCCCTTATTAAATATTGTTCGGCAAGCCGCAACACCATTGTATATTCAGTAACATCAGATCCTGTTTGAACCTTGTACTTGTAAGGGAAATAATAAGTAGTTGAATTTGCAGCTATACTTCCAATCCAATTTGCTTTGCGCAAATCACCTATTTCAAAAGAATCGAGGAGTGTATTTGCAATCGCAACATTTGTATTATAACCTGCAACGGGTGGGGTTAACAAAATAAAGTTTTGCCCTTCTACCGTATTGATTGTATTTGGGGCAGGAACCTGTATTTGCCAAATCGCCTCTTCGCTATTTTTAAGAAATACAGAATTTAAGTCCGTAGGCAACGCAAATAAGGAATTACTTATTACATCGGTAGATTCGTTCAGTGCTTGACTGTATTTTCCCTCGGACAAATAAGTTCTTGCAAGCAATGACTTTGCTGCTGCCTTCGTTGGTCTTACTCTTTCAGTTGTTATTGTGGTATCGCTTACATCAACAAAGTTGTCAGCCAATAAATCCTTCGCTTCATTTAAATCTTTTTCGATTTGTGTATACACAAGTGCTTGGGGACTTCTGGAAATCGACTTATTCACGTTGTAATCTGAAGTAAGTGTTAATGGCAGATCTCCATACAGATTAGTCAGGTAAAAGAAGAAAAATGCCCTAACAAATTTCGCTTCACCCAATAACTGATTTTTTACTTTGCTGTTTATTGACTTACTATTTGAAAGCCCCTCAATATTTGCATTAGCCTTATAAATATTGGCATACGCATCACCCCAAAAAGTAGGAGCATTGGAAGCTAACATAGAATTAGAATATAACTCAACATAAAGAGGTAAAGTTGAATATGCTTTCAACTCATCACTTAAGAGCCCATTATTCGCTGAAATATTGTAACTGATGTCAGGTAAAGTTGTATAAATTCTTAGTTGAGCGGCAGTAGCTGCGATTGGATCTTCGAATACAGTAGAGGTTTCCAGGCTACTTATAGGTGGACCAATTTGAATAAATTTTTTGCAACCTGTCATTCCTATGATAAGTGAACCTATTGCTATAATTAGCAAGGATATATTTTTATAGTTAATATTTTTCATGATATACTATTTTACTAATTGAATAACAGAACGAAACCCCGGCGGGACAGATTCGTCAAAGAAGTGAATTTTTACGAAGTTCATTAGCCTGTATATTTTCATAATAATTCTTTTCATTTATTCCTCATAACGAAATTTGAATTCCAGCTTGAACAACTCTAAGGGGCGGAGTAAATGAAAGAGTAGTGGATTCCGGATCTATTCCTTTCCAGTTCGAAACAGAAAACAGATTTTGTCCTTCAGCAAATATTTTAACCATTTTAAGTCCCTTAACTGGGGTGCGAAATGTATAATTAGCATAGATATTCCTTAATCTTGCAAACACCACATTAGAATAAATAGCATTGCTGTAAAACATGTTATAAAATGCCATAGCGCCATCAAAGTTTTGCGTGGGTTTTTGAAATTTCGAGTTGTCACCGGCTTTCATCCACCTTTTTTCAAAAACTTCTATTGGCTGATTTGAATTGATATAGCCAGGAATGCCAAATGAATAAAGAGAATTCAACTGGTCTCTTTTTGCAAATTGTACTAAAAACCCAATTTGAAGATTCTTGAATCTAAAACTATTATTAAGACCCCCATAATAATATGTTTTTTGATCGGCGAAAAAGCCCATGTCATCTGTGCTTGAAATTGAGTGGTCACCATTAAGGTCAGCAACTTTATAGAGACCAGTTGCAGGATCTACGCCCTGAGACTTATATGTATATTTGGCTGAAAGCGACTTGCCGACTGAATAGGTTGTGTTATAACTTGATGATTCAAGATTTGGAAATGCAATCAATTTATTTTTCGGAATTGAAATGTTAAAATTAGCTTCCCATTTAAATTTTGAATTACTTACGATGGTAGATTGGGCTGTAATTTCAATACCGGTATTTTGTACAATGGCAGGAAAATTTGCCGTAATATTCTGGAAGCCCGTAGTATAAGGTAAAGCGTAGCCGACTAACTGATTGTCAGTCCTATTTCTATAGTAACTCACCCCAAGATTAACCCGATTACCTATAACTCCTAAGTCAAGCCCCACCTCCAGCTTTTTAATTATTTCCCACTTGTAGAATGGGTTTGTAAGACCAGCGGGATCTAATACTGGCAGATTCTGATAAGAAAGGCCAATGCCCTGGTATAGACTTAAATACTGGTAGTCGCCAATTTTATCATTACCAGTGGTACCATAGCTTGCTCTAATTTTTCCAAAACTTAAAAATTTCAGATTGTCTTTGAAGAACTTATATTCAGAAAATATAATTCCACCACCAACAGAATAAAAATTACCGAATAAATTATTGCTTCCAAACCGGCTGCTTCCTTCTCTGCTTGCAGTAAGGTTGATTAAATACATCCCGTCATAATTATATCCAATTCTTCCAAAGAACTTGTTTAGCCGGTATTGGGAGAATGCCATCTTATTTACTGACCTGCTTGATGCCAAGGCCAAATTCTTCATCAATGCATCGCTGGAAAACCCCGTTCCAGTCAAAGCAACAGTGTTCAATTGATTATCCTGAAAGGTTGTACCTATAACTGCGTTGAGATTATGTTTTAAGGTTTGGTATTCATAAGTCAATTGCGGTTCGATAATCCAGCCTGTTGCTTTACTATCTCCGTATTGAGTCATTCGAAAATCTTTAGTAGCATATGCAGGATTAAAGCTTGTCAATGGACTAATCTGATAAGTTTCATTTGTAAATTGATTGTAGCCGAATAAACTTTTTATGGTTAATCCTTGCCAAACTTTATAAGAAGCGGTTAAGCTACTTAGTAAACTGTTTTGCTTTGCATCAGAGGTCTTTCTTAAATCTGCATAAGGGAATACCCAATTATTAAAATCCCAATTAAGAGAACCATCATCTTTAAAAAAAGAAGGTGCGTTAGGAGCTAAAAACGCGATATTGTTTGTCGGATCATTTATTGGCATCAGGTTTCTACCGGAAGAATATCCTGACTGGAAAGAAATGTTTAGTTTACTGTCATTCGAACTGAAATTATAGTCGAAGTTAGCGGAGGTTACTTTGTCATAAAAGTTACCAGGAAGCACTGTAGTCTGCTTTCTGTGTTGCGCGGTAAATAAAAAGTTGGAATTTTTTGCTCCCCCGGAAACTGATAAATTAATGTTGTCAAGTTGTGAAGTATTCCCAATCAACTCCTTCTCCCAATTTGTATATCTTATTGTATCCCATAAAAGCAAATCCGGAGCGTTACCCGCATTGGGTGTCTCTCCATCATTTTTAAAAGCCTCGCGTCTCATGGTCAGGTACTGTTGCGTATTCAACAACTTTGGGTATTTGCCAACCTTACCTGCGCCATGACTTACAGTAGCCACAACACTAATGTCGCCAGTTCTTGCTTTTTTAGTGGAAATTAAAATGACACCATTCGCGCCCCTGGTTCCATAAATAGCCGTAGCATCGGCGTCCTTAAGCACTTCAATACTCTCTATAATTTCAGGATTTAATCCATTAGTCAAGCTCAAATCCATTCCTGCATTGTAAAAACCTGTTTCATAAGCAAAGCTTTGAATACTCGGCAATGGAACTCCATCTACAATGATAAGTGGCAAGCCCGCACCATTAAAATTGCTTAACAAGCTGTTTTGCCCTCTAATTTCAAAAGTATTGAACCCGCCACCAGGCAATCCTGATTGTTGCCGGATATTTAGCCCCGGAACTAATCCCTGTAAAAGTTTTAAGGGATCATTAAATGTTTGGCCCTGGAGCTCCTCGCCTTTAATTTTCACAACGTTCCCCGTATTAAACCTTTTAGTTGTTGAGTAATACCCCTTGTTTATGATAACTTCTTGTTCAGTACTTATTTTCAACGGAACTACTATTGTGAACTCACTTTTCCCGTTTAACTTAATTTCCTGGGTAATAATGTTTACACCAGAAATTATTAGAACATCATTATTGTTTACATCATTTAATATGAATTCACCATTACTGTTAGTGGTTGCACCCCTGGAACTGCCTTTTATCATTACAGATGCCAGAACAGGGTCGCCATTTTCGTTTACAACTTTCCCGCGCACATCAATTGAAGTAGAATCTCTCACTCGTTCTATCTTGTTAACAACAAAAATTGTTTTACCCTCAATGTTATAAGTAAATGGTTGATCTTTAAAACATTCATTCATTACTTCTTTAATTTGGGCGTCCTTAACGTCTATAGTAACTTTTTTAGCCCGCAGCATTTGTTCTTCTGAATAAAAGAATGAATAGCCGGTTTGTTTCTTAATCTCTATGAACACGTTTTCCAATGGCAGGTTTTTCCCGGAAACCGTTATCTTTTCCTGGGCTAACCCTTTGGCGCTTACATGAATACAGACCACGAGAATTAATAAGGATGTTAGCTTCATAATTAGCAACGCCCGTCTTACCGCCGGGAAAGTTTTGGCTGCGCCCCCTAGCCGGCACAGGCATAGGAAATGCGCAATGGCACTAAATTTCATACCTTTGTAAAAATTGATGGTTAAATAATATCAGTTTACCCAACTGTAAAAATGTTGACTGTCAGTCACCGGGTCCTGCCCCACAGGGTCCGGTTTTTTTTATAGCTGTTCCTTATGCACAGGAACTAGCCTTGTCAACATCTTTTTAAAACATAACTTGTTATTGATTATTCCATAGGAACGGCAAGCTGAATAGGTATGTTAATGGTTGATATGATATTTCATTCATGAATTTTAGCCTGTCATTGGTAAAGAGGCAAACCTTCTGAGACTTGAAAAAAATAACTGTATAATTCAGAGCGCATTTAATCTTTTGAATTTTTTAATGAAGCTGTACCCGGAAATTGATAGTTTCAGGCGGCAAGCAACGTTCGTCTGTACATGCCATAAACTCTATGCTGCCCGCAATTTCTGTCCGCACATTCGCCTTGAGATTCACTTCGCGCATGAAGTCAACTGACCCGGTATACTGGTATTCTTCTGTATTCAGCACCTTATTTTTTACTTTCTGGAGCTGACCTTTTTCTTTTGGTTTGCCTGGAAATAAAAGCAATGGGTTAGTAGTTATATTAATGCTGGTAGGCAAGCCGATAGCATCTTGCGGTTGATTAGAGGAATATATATGCCAACCAGGTTCAATAACAGCAATCAGGTGCAGCTCATACTTTTTATCTGCTATTTTTTTGGTAAAAAAATTCCATTTTACCGGTTTTTCCTGGGCACAAGCTGCAAGTGTAATAAAGAGCACCAGTAAGCTGACGCTAATTTTTGGCACGTATTTCATACTGAAAAATTTAATGACCTTATCCATATTAAGCCTTTACTTTCACTGTTTTTCCTTCCACCGTAAACCTTGTAGAACCCATTTGCTCCAGGTATGACAACAGCTTTGAAAGAGGGATCATTCTATCCACTTCTCCAGTAAACAGCGTAGTGGGCGCTGCATTCCCTTCATATAGAATCTGAATATCGTACCACCGTGAAAGCTCGCGCATCACGGTGGCCACCGGAGTTTTGGAAAAGGCGAATTTCCCATTTACCCAGGCAATATTGTTTTGTGGATCTTCAGGGTGGGTTATTTTAACGCCGCCTTTCCCCTTAGTCAGCAATGCCTGCTCACCGGGCTTCAGCAAGGTGGCTGTTTCATTTGATGTAAACCTGATGCTGCCTTCCAACAGGGTGGCAGTTACTTGAGGTTCGTCCGGGTAGGCGCCCACGTTAAAATGGGTGCCCAATACTTCAATATACTGCCGGTTGCCGGCGCCTACAGCTGCAGCCATCATCACTTTAAAAGGTCTGGCTTTGTCTTTTGAAATTTCAAAGTATGCTTCACCGGCCAGCTCGACTACCCGCTCATTCCCTGGGAAGGAGATAGGAAAGCGGAGGGCGGTGGCCGCATTTAGCCATACTTTACTGCCGTCGGGCAACACCACCTGGTATTTGCCGCCACGCGGCGTGATTACAGAATTAAATCCGGAAGTAGCAGTGCTACCACCAGATACATTATAAATTAGCTCACCATCCTGCCGCTTATTTATCACTGTTTTTCCGTCCTGGGCTATTTGACCATTGCCAATATCGTTAAGTGAAATAAGTTGACCGCTTGAAAGTGTCAACGTGGCCTGGTTACCAGCTGGGGGGATTTCATATGCAAGCGTCGATGGTTTGGTACTACTGGCCACTTCATTTTTGCGCCGATCGCTGTTTTCGTGATAAAATGTCCTCACAGTAAATAATAATAGTACAGCCGCGGCCACAGAAGCAGCTACTGCTATATATATTCGCCGGGGTGAACTTGTGGCATACATCTTTACCACCTTTTTGGTATTACGCTTGGTAAGCCGTGCACGATGTTCATTCACTATGCTGGAATAGTCCGCAAATGCGGCATTCAGGGATTCGCCCTGGGTAAGTTCTTCAAAAACCTTTTTGTTGGCTGGTGATGCGTTTACCCAATCTTCCAGTCGCTTTTTTTCGTCATCTGATAGCACATTTTTCAAATGCTTGTCTATAAGCATGTAGATGTCACCTGCATATTCTTGCATGCAATCACTTTTAATGTATAAACAGTATTAAAACCTATTCATTGAAGAAGATTCCTAATGATCCCATATAATAGAAACCCAATATTTAGGAGATGGTTAGCAAAAAGATAACTTTTATTTAATAATATGTAGGTAAAGGTAGGTTAGTGCATTAACCAATGAATGTAGAAAATAGGTTAATCGAATGATAATTAATATGTTAGAAACCTCAACAAGCTAAATGCGCCGATAATCCCAATTGCCTGGAGATTTGGTTTTTTATTAAAAAGAGCTATTCTTAATTGCTCCAACGCCTTTGATTTATTAAACTTAACAGCATCAGAGCTCATGTGCAGCTTTTCTGCGATTTCGCTATTGCTTAGGTCATCCACATAACTGAGCAAGAAAACATTTCTTTTTTTAGGTGAGAGTGTTTCTACCTGCCGGTATATTTCATTGAGGAAGTCAGCGCGGACCATTTCTGCCAAGGTATCTTCGTCGAGTGCTTCATTTTGAGTTTCTGCGAGGTCTTTTTGCAAATCTCTTTGCTGTTTCTGAGAATCTATGTAATTAAGGCTTTTACTTTTTACAGTGAGATATAAATAGGATTTTACCCGTTCCAGTGTTTCAAAATCTTTATGCTTTCTTAACACGATACCCAATGCTACTATAGTAATGTCCTCAGCTTCGGTTTTATTGCGGGTGAGGCGGTATGCAAAATAATAAAGGTGGTCATAAAACTTGTCATACACCGCAGCAAGGGCTTTGGCAGTGCCTTTATTAAATTCCGTTATTAATTTATCGTCAGTGTACCGCTGGGTTTTCATTGACTTGTCCGCAGAAAAGATGGGTTAAAATGTTAAGTCTATAGGTAAAGGTCAAGACAGGACCTGGATTAAACGGTTAGTGGTATGACGCAATTTATAAAAAAAAAACTATATAGGATGGTTAATAACTCTTTTGGACTTTAATACAAATTTCTAAGTATTAGAAATTTCAATATTACAACGCGGAGTCTACTTACAATTTACAAATTCTCGAGGATATATTGGAATAAAATGGCATTTATTATCTTTTCCTCCTGGCTTTTTTCTTATTGTCAATTTGATTGGCAACCAGGTTAAAAATGGCGCGTTTATCCACTTCAAAGAAAGAGGCCAGGGTAACAATGTCAGATACAAATAGCCGGGTAACGTCCTTCACAGACCGGACTAATCGCTTATACTGGTTTTCACCCATATCTGCTGCAACGATGGTTTTGGGGATATTGGCAAATATTTGCTTTAATTCGGCTAAATGACCTCCTTCGATAAGTATTTTCACAGTATTATAGCGGGGATCTCGTTCTTTCTTTTTAGGCTTTTTGTCACTACCTATCTGGTTGGCAATGAGGTTAAAAAGGACGCGTGTATCCACATCAAAAAAACCAGCCACCGTAACAATATCGCCTACCTTAAACTGGGTTACATCATCTATAAGGCGTACCAATCGCTTATAGTTTGTACCCATATCTGTGGCGACAGTAGTTTTTGGAATATATTCTTTATCGAAAATCTGTCTGAACTCGGTTACATGCCCGCCTTCAATCATGATTTTTACCGTATTATAACGCGGATCACGTTCCATATTTCAAAGAAAGTGATTAGGAGTATTATAACCATTAGTTAGGCATTGTTTGTCAATATACAATGTATATTTATGGAAAATATATTGATGATTTGACAGTACTCTGGACACTTTTATATATCTTAGATATAAGATTGTAATTTTAATTGTAGTTAGCTCAGGAAAAGGCGATATCAAGCAAGCCGTTTCGTGGCTGCCCGCTCCTGCCCAATTAGTGGAAGGAGCGGTTTTTTACATCTTAACCAACAAACCAAAGTCCTCTATGAACCTACGTATTAAAAATTACTCACTAATTCCCGGCTCCAAAGAAGGAAATCCCATCAACGCGTCCCACTTTGTAAACTATTGGCAAGGCAACTCGATGTGGCTGCGCTATCGCCCCTGCAACTGATATTACATATTTATATAACCAGATATTGAGTGTGGTGTTGTACACTTTGCCAATCGGCAATAGTAACCACTACGGTGGACTTACCGGCCTATACCCTAATAATCTAATCTCATAACTAATAAGCTATGCCTATTAAATCATTATTCCTATTCCTGTGGATCTTTGTCTCCCGCCAAAGTTCAACAGCCCAATATACCTCACAAAAAAAGGATAAAACAAAATATTTTTATATATCTGTTCGCCCTGGTATTAGCCTTGACCACATGCGGGTCAAAGGATATTTTAAAGAGCCTGTAAAGTTTAACAATCCAGGCAACCTTTATATTGCTGGTGCCTTTGATGTGGACTACGGTGGAGAAGTGATCTTCAGGACCGAAGTAGCATATAAACCGATGCGCTTTCATGCCGAAGGAGGCAGCCATGAATATAATACCTTCAATACGTATGACCTTAAAGGATTCTCTTTTACATCCGAATTTCAGCTATTCTTAAAAAAAGCGCTCAATCCAAACCTGAATATATACGGGGGAGCAGGCTTCGGTTATAAGCTATCAAAAATCTTTACAAATGAAATAACCTATGTGGGTATCCCACCACGAGATGCCGCACATTCTCTTAACATAGAACCTAATGACGGGGTGGTAAGTTTTGCTACTGGTTTAATCTACAACGACCATTTTGAGATTAATTGCAAACTATCGCTAACACAGTGGGGAATTTCAAGTGCAAATAAACTCACACACAGGTTCATTAATATAGGCGTGTGTTATAGGCTTTAACCGCCCCGGTTGAACCTAAACTTGATGCTGCAATCTGCTACCCTGACCTCGCTTTTCCTACCCTATTGGTAATTTATAAACCTTCTTCACTGTTAATAAACCTTATTAGCTTATGCGCATCACTGAACTCTTCGGAATCAAATTTGCCCGCCGTTATAAATATAAAGCACAAATTATTGCCAATTTCAAGCAATGGAAAAGAGAAAGAATGTATTTTCTGGCAGAGGATAGGAATAAGAAAAAGTTATTTGGACGATTATTAAAAAAATACATACAAGAACATCCAAAAAGTTATAGATCGATAGAGAATATCGCCTCAGAATTGTGGGAAGACCTCAATGCGGAAGTCGCGAAAACCAGCTGGCAGCAGATCTTCGATAAAATATTGGGAAGCGATGTTGAATCACCCTATGATCAATTAAGGTCGCTTATTTCCAGAAAAGATACAAAAGAATTATTTCGTGACTACAACTGCAAACATTATTACTTCACAGACACCGCAGTGCAGGAGTGTGAAAAGGTCCACATCACAGAAATGGACATGGAGTGGCTAATGGATGCTGAAGATGGAAAAAGACAACTGAATTGGGGTAACCAATTCATTCGCTATGAAAAGAAAGGAAATAAAATAGTGGCGGTAGCTGCCTCTTTCACGCAAAGGCAGGAAAGCAAATACCTGGAGCATACTTTTTTTGTATTTGACCTCAATACACCTAAAGTCCAATATGATGCAATGGCCGATATAGTAGAGGAACAGTGCGAGAAGGACCTCGAATATAACCCCAACGGGTTTGATAACAGGATGAAATTGCTTTTGTACAAGATGATCACTTTCCTTGACCTTATCCCTTTAAAACAAATTACATTACCTAAGTGGGGAGCACTGGAGGCAGATGCTTCATCATCGAAATTGGTAAGCCGTGGAAATCAAATAGACCCTGTATACAACAACGACAATTTACCAATTACAGTAGTCACTGTAAACGCTAACTGGAACTGTACTATTTATATCGAAGAAACGACAGTCACAGGATATTTTAAAAATATGCCATGTGGTAAAGGGAGAACTAAATTAATAAAAAGATTTGTGAAGCCTCACCGCAGGAGTGCGCATGAACGCATAGCCGGAAAATTAAAGGCTGTGAGTACAACGTATGGATCTACCCCAAAGACGTGATGAAGCTCCCACAGAAGGTAATGGCTATCGCCGCAAATATGGCCCCAAAACGGACCCCACTCCCTACGAAATACCAGAAAGGCGGTGACCGAAAAAGTCAACAGAAAAAGCTGGAGCCACTCAATTTGTTCCAGGCGAAGCTGGAGGAATTGAAGAAAAAATTTAATGGTAATTAAACTGTTAGCTTAATAATTTCCGGCGGTGGAAGAATTTCGAGACTTTCTATATTCTATCCCAAGTCTGAGTCAAGAACCCAGCCCGATCCTCCAGGAGAAGGGTGGCAAAGTATTGGATAATGAGGACGACCAGTTTGACTTTGATTCTGATTCTGATTATTCTGAAAGCCCGTTAACCAATTCGTTAAATACACAACAACCAGTAGACGAAAAGGATGATCTGATACTGGGGCCTATCCGAAAGTCTCCACCGATAACCGGCCCGGTAAGCCTTACCTATGCGGTGGAACGATTTTACATGGATGTAAGGGATGATTTCCGAATAACGTCCAGGGGACGCCCATATGTGGAAGGTGCACATTCACGCTATGAAACTCTATATAAGTGGCTTAAAAGACACGCGGCGGTGTATGGAGAGATTGATCTGTTCCAGGTGACAGATAAATGGTTAAAGGATTTCATACATTATTTGCACCACCAAAGCTTATCCCTTAATACTGTAAGCGGCTATATTGACAATCTTCACGCAGTCTTTAGAAATTTGGCGAGCGACGGCCTTGCATTGCCAAAACTGACCATGCGGGTCAGCCCCGAAGCAACGAACGCAATATACAATTCAGAGGATGAATTGCAAACCCTGTTGACTACTAAATATAGTCATGAGGCTCTCACCAATGCCAGTGAAATTTTTGTGATGCAGTCTTACCTCGGTTTTCGTGTGGGAACACTTCAAAAATTTTTGCGGGACCCGCAGCTATATCTGTTCCGGCAAAAGGATAGCTGGTTAGTTCAGATACGGACTAACAAGACGGGCTTTATCGTCACCGTACCTGTTAAGCCTTTCATCCTTGAAATTTTAGAACGCAGAAATTACACTTTTGAGCCCGCGTATTTTGAACGTTATTATAATACCTTAATAAAACTGATGGCGGCTGAAGCCGGCCTTACTTTTCCTGTTGGCTACAGTATCACATATGGTAATAAATGCAGAGAGTTCAAAGATCCGAAATTCGAACTAATGTCCAGTCACACTGCACGCCGGAATTTTGCTACCAACGCGTTTCTGGCAAAAATCCCCGTAGTAAATATAATGTGGATTACGGGACACACGACCATAGAGGCATTTTTTCGTTATATACGGTGTGATAGTCTCGCCAATGCCTTAGCGATGATTGAATATGACTTCTTCAAATGATTTCAAGCTGCATGCGATGGAAGATAGATACTCACGCGCATATCTATATTAACTTTTTCTACAATTTATTTTGTACATATCTGCCTTTATATTCCGTTTGTACATGTATTATATATCCTTTAAAATCATGATCATTTCACCGGTTTCTGTTGCTGAAATATTCCTGATCCAATAAGTGTTTCTTTTTATTAATTAAAATTTAACTGTATTGTACCGGTATAATCTAAGCGCTATTAATTAAAAATAATTAAATTGTATATGGCAACTATCATGTAACGTTACTCCTAACCCCGTGCGCTGGCAAAAGCCATTGCACTACCCACTTACCTTAGTTATTGGCTGCTATTTCAGATTTTAGCGGGCATATTTGTCATGTTACACAGTATATTCAGATAGGCGTTGAATCATTCCAGTCAATCAATTTTGTATTGTCTGCGGGGGAAAACAGGCAACCATTTACCTTAAACGCAGCATTATGAAACCGTTGGAGTATTACACCGGGCAGTACGACGCACTGGTGCAGGCATTATTTGTTACAGAACAGGAGGAAAAGAACTTGATAACCAGGACGGAAAAATGCTTATTAATCTGTAGAAATTACCTCCTAAACCTGCAATCCGATGTTACGACCGAACCTTTTACACAGACAGCTGATGAAATCCGGTTCTTTAAAGAAATATGGCCCAAATTCTATAGCTTTTTCCTGTATTATCAAAAGCTGCATGCTATCGAAATTAACAGGCCGGTAGGCCACCGGTCACACGAAGAAACCTTTTTATATAAAGAACTTGAACACCTGAAGGAGTTTTTTGAAGAGAACCGGTTTATATATCATTACTACCGCGCTGGCGCTACGTACCTGGATGAAAAACTTTTTACAACCTTCGCTTTGAACGACCAGGTAACTGTACTCACTCCAGATCCCCATGCAGATAATAAATTTACCACCCAGTACAGCGATATTATTGCCCGGATTATAGCCCACGACAGGTTGCAAAAGTATCTACAACAGGAAATTTCCAAGCTGCAAACCGGCCATCATAGTGATCCTGCCCAGGCGCCCCCTTCCACGGGGTTTCTGTGGACCGGCGCCAAAGTATGGCTGGGCGAATTAATCTATGCACTGCATGCTGCCAAAGTAATAAATAACGGGCAGACCCATCTTAATAAGTTAGCGGAACAGCTTAGCCACATGTTTAACATTCCCATCGGCAACATCTATAAAATGCTTGAAGAAATAAGACTTCGGAAGAAGAACCCAACTGCATTTTTGGATATGCTTAAAACGGAGCTGCTGCTACAAATGCAACGAGACAACGATACCTCGGATTAATTTATTTTTCCCACCTGGGAAAAATCTGTGAAATATCGCTTTTGCGTGATAGCATATTTGCCTTGTCAACCGATTCAAAAACAATCAAAACAAGCGCAGATGCTCGAAAACATTTCATGGCAGCAATTCTTTGTATTCGTCGGCTGTATAATAGCGGTGTATTACATAGTGCTGTTTTTTATGCTCGCCAAAGAGAAATTAAAGCACAACCGCCAACCGCCTGAAAAGCCTCCCCCCAATGGCGAAGCCGGCAAAAGAGTGTGGCAGGTAAAGGACCCTGCAGGAGATCCTGCACAGCCTAAGTATGATGAAAGTGTGTACATGGACAATATGCCACCTTCGGAAACTACAGAAGAAGAAGGTAAGGAATTTGATGACCTTGAAGAACTTTCTGCCGGCATAGAACAGGTATTACATGAGGGAGAAAAAGGCATAGAAAAGCAAGTATTGCTAACCCGCCTGCGCTCACTCATTAATGATTATCCCCAGCTCAACAAACTGCCTTTCAGAGTAGCTATTAATAATGTAATTATCCACCGGTCCAGACAACAATGCAATATATCCATTTCAGAAGCGGAAGCAGGACAATTGTGGGAAGATAGATAAGCAAAGACAGTGCTGTGTAGTGATGGATTGAATACGTGAAGAAGGAAACAGCATTAAGAAACCCTGCAATGCCGAGAATGAGCAACGTGACAAGTGAAAGCAGGGTTTCTTTCACTTTTAAATGGATGTGTGCATGAATAAGAATTGTGTAGTAAAACGGATATATGTATCAGTTGGTTTAATGTTAGCGTGTGGCGCTGAAACTATGGCGCAAACAGCGGGTGAAGGATTCACAAACGCCACCAGCCAGGTAGTAACATATTTTCAAAAAGGCATTACGTTAATGTATGCAATTGGCGCTGTTGTCGGAATTGTCGGAGCAATTAAAGTCTATAACAAATGGAACAGCGGGGATCAGGACACGGGGAAGGTCGCGGCAGCGTGGTTTGGCAGTTGTATATTCTTGGTAGTTGTAGCTACCATTTTGAAAGGGTTTTTCGGCGTACAATAACCACTTATTTACTAATACATCATTGGTATGGAAGCGCTATTAAAATTAAAATTACATGCTTATCTCATAGAAAACAATCCAGATTTGCTTGTACAGTTACAGGAAGAGAATAAAGTAACTGCCTATCTGGAGGAAAAGGTAAAGTCGGTGCAGCCGTTATTGGATCGGATTTTAAGTGAAAGCGAGCCACCTTATATGGTAGAAGAACGCTGCCTTCATGAAATGACAGCGGATCTTAAACCGTCTAGGTATAACTATGTCCGTATGATACTGGAAGAAGAGTTTGGTTCAGACTTCTCATCGAGGGATGAAAACGGCATTTTATTGTATGAAATAATAAACATCATTGGCATTTGCAATCCACTGTTTGAAGCATATCAATTCTCCGAAGACAACCACGACAGCCGCGAGCTGTACTATACGGTTACCGGCGCCATAAACGAGTACCTGGAAAACAGGTAAAGAAAACAGGTGAAGTGAAGTATTGAAAATGTGTGAATATGGCTTATAACACCTTAACAAAGTTACAGGATAATATAATCGCTATCCGCCTCCTGCTGGAAAGTGAGCAAGATAAGCCCATGCCAGACACACATGTGCAGGCATTGCGTCTTTACAGCGGATTCGGCGGCATAAAGGCTATCCTGTATCCTTATGGTGATATTCCTTCATGGGAAAAGCTGGGAGCTACTGAACAGGATATACGGCTTCACAGTGACTTAGGAGAGCTGCATGATCTTTTAAGAGCACATTTTCCAGATCGCCGCTACCACGAGGTGGTTCAATCGCTTAAAGACAGTGTGCTTACTGCGTTTTATACCCCTTCTGTGATACCGCAGGTACTGGCCACGGAACTGACCATGTGCCGTATACCACCTCAGCGAATATATGAGCCAAGTGCCGGTGCCGGTATTTTTATTACTGAAATGCAGTCGCCGCATTTTAACCTTCAGGAAATAATAGCGGTTGAAAAAGACCTGATTTCGGGCCTGCTCCTTAGAAAAAGTCTTTCTGTATTGCCTGTGCACACCACTGTGCATACCTGTGGCTTTGAGGAAACACCTGTAAATGACAACGGGAAGTATGATTTGATAACAAGCAATATTCCTTTTGGCAATTTCTCTGTATATGATCCAGCTTACAGAAGCAGTGCACTTTCGGGAAAAATTCATAACTATTTTTTTGCTAAAGGGCTTGATAAAATCGGTGATGGCGGCCTACTGGCATATCTTACGACCGATGGCTTTTTAAATAGTCCTTCCAATGAAGCTGCCCGTCAGTATCTTTTTATGCGGGCCGATTTTGTAAGCGTGGCAGCGATGCCGGACAATCTTATGAAAGATACCGGCAACACAGAAGCGCCCACTCACCTGCTGATAGTACAGAAGAATACAGGCAAAAAGGGCTTATCACCAGAAGAAGAGCTGCTTATCAGTACTGTAGCGCAGGAAAATGATCTGGGCCGGTATTATCTCAATGGATATCTACACCAGCGCAGGGAGCTACTAATAGGGGATGAAATAAAACAGGGTAAGAATCAATATGGCGAACCGCACCTGGAAATATGGCAGCATGGCAATATCAACCAGGTTGGCGAATCGCTGTCCCATATTGTAAGCGAAGGGTTCACAAGCCGGGTTGACAAAGGGGCATTTTACCGGCTACAGGAATCCTGGAACAAAAAGCAAGCCCCAAAAGGTAAACAGTTTTCGTTTTTAACCATTCCTGAAGTAAAACAACAAACAACTGTAGCACAATTAGGGCTATTCGATACTGCCCCAGCTGAATCTATTAATAAGGCCACTGCCTATATAACCGATACCGACGAAAAAACTGTGCAGAAGCAGACTGGTAGGCTGGTTAGCTCGATCACCACCTCTGCACGTCCTGAGCATGAAATAATAGTATTAATTACTGCCAAAAGCAAAACTAATAACCAGTACCTCTATAAACTGTACTCCAATGTGGACGAACTACAGTTTGGTGCGAAATGGATGCAAGCGTCGCTATTGAATGCCACCTTGCAAGAGCTATCTACCACACTAAAGCAATATGATTATCAGTATCGCTATAATGGTGACCTAAGCCTGCAAGCAATGTTTGGATTAAGTGAGGACGGTCCTGCCGTGTTTACAGGCTTAAAAGATTATTACAGGAATGGCACCCTGGTGATGTATAGAGGTAAAGCGGGTATAATACAGGATGTGGACAAGGAAAATGATCAGGCCAGTTTCCAACCTTTTGATGATGGAGGTAAGCATCGGAAGTTGTATGAACAATATGTGCAACTCCGCGACAACTATTTTGAATTGGTCGGTAAGGAAAAGGAAATCACCGGTGTCAGGAATGATGGGTTAAAGAAACGGCTTAACGATTTGTATAATGAGTTTACTGGCGCTTTTGGTGAACTAAACGACCCCGGTAATAAAAGGCTCATCCTGAATGACGATGCATTCGGTCTGATGATGTTATCGTCACTGGAACGAAAAGAAGGAAACGGGTATACAAGGTCCGATTTGCTTCGGGAAGGATTGCATGCAACGCAGGAACGGTTTACAACCGATGATCCTACAGAAGCGCTGGCCCGCTGCCTGAATGACAAAGGTTTGGTAGACCTGCCTTTTATAGCCGGGGCCATAGGTAAAGACGAGCAGGAAACCATCGACTTATTAGGAGATCATATTTATATCAATCCGGAAACCAATCGTTGGGAAACGTCGGATGAGTATCTAAGTGGCAACGTCATAATAAAGCTGGTTGCTTGCCGGCAAAAGGCAGAGAAACATCCTGATAATGAGCAGTACATGCGTAGCCTGTCCGCCCTTGAGAAAGTACAACCAGAAAAGATCCCGTTTGACGTACTTGACTTTAACCTGGGTGAAAGGTGGATGCCACAGGATTATTACTCGCGGTTCGCATCGCAATTATTTGATGTGAAAACAACCGTATCTTATTTGAGGTCCGTGGACAGTTTTAAGGTAGTCACAAACGGACAGAACCCTAAAATCACCGAGGAATATGCCGTGGACCCTAAGCAGGGCCACAAAATGCATGGTTACACTATTCTTGAACATGCGCTTGAAAATACATCGCCTTTTTTTTCCTATGAAATAGAAACAGTAACAGGCGATAAAATTCGTGTACCGGACAATGATGCCATTCAACTGGCTAACCGGAAGATTGAATCTATCCGTGAACAGTTCATAGAATGGTTGCGCAACCTGCCGGAAAATGAACAGCAGGCCCTTGAAAAGCTCTATAATGATACGTATAACTGTTATGTGCTTCGGGAGTACGATGGCAGCCACCAGCGGTTTCCAGGACTTAATAAAGAAGCGTTAGGTATTGAAGACCTCTTCAGCTCACAGAAAAACGCTGTTTGGCGTATAGTACAAAACAGAGGCGCTCTTGTAGACCATGAAGTGGGACTGGGTAAAACGCTTACGCTGGTGGTGGCCAGCCAGGAAATGAAACGTCTGGGCATTATTCGTAAGCCAGCGGTCCTTGCATTGAAAGCCAATGTAAAACAGGTTGTAGAAACGTACCGTAAAGCGTATCCACGCGCCCGTATACTAGCGCCGGGGAAAAATGATTTTACTCCCGCTAACCGTCAAAGGCTTTTTTTTGAAATTAAAAACAACAACTGGGACTGCGTGATAATGACCCACGACCAGTTTGGCAAAATACAGCAATCCCCCGACATACAGCATCAGATTTTCCAGCAAGAGCTTGACAACCTGGAAAAAGATCTGTTTACGCTCAAAGAAATGGGTGAAGGTCAAATAACCAAACGCCTGCTCAAAGGGCTGGAAGTCCGTAAAAAGAACCTGCAGGTTAAACTGAAAGATCTATTGCATAGTATTGAATCAAAAAAGGATAATGACATTTTTTTTAATGATCTCGGTATCGACCACCTATTTGTAGATGAATCGCACAAATTTAAAAATCTGACTTTCACTACGAGGCACGACCGTGTGGCCGGCCTCGGCAACATGGAGGGTAGCCAGAAAGCGCTTAATATGCTATTTGCAGTACGTACCCTTCAGGAGCAATTCAATGCAGACCTTTGTGTGACTTTTTTATCAGGCACGCCCATTTCCAATAGCCTGACGGAAATGTACCTAATCTTTAAGTATTTACGGCCCAGGGAGATGGAACGCCAGAATATTGAAAACTTTGATGCATGGGCAGCCGTATTTGCCAGAAAGACAGTGGATTTTGAGTTTTCGGTTACGAATGAAATTATTGCGAAAGAGCGTTTCCGGCATTTTATCAAAGTACCTGAGCTGGCTTTATTTTATAATGAAATAACCGACTACAAGACAGCACAGCATATTAAGCTGGATAAGCCTGAGCTTGATGAAGAGCTGGTGAATATACCCCCTACTCCTGAACAACGGGATTTTATAGACCGGTTAATGAAGTTTGCCAAAACCGGAGACGCCAGTCTTATCGGCAGGCCAAAACTTTCCGAGGATGAAGATAAAGGCCGGATGCTGATAGCAACCAATTACGCTAAAAAAATGGCGGCAGACATGCGGCTGGTTGGTTCACATTACAGTGACCATCCGGGTAATAAAATAAATGTCTGTGCCAGGAAAGTAGCGGATTGGTATCACAGAAGCAGAGAACATAAAGGTACGCAAATAATTTTCAGTGATATTGGTACTCCGAAATCGCATGGCTTTAATATTTATGATGCGCTGAAGGATAAACTTGTGACCGACTTTGGTATTCCTCCACATGAAATAACGTTTATTCATGACTGGTCGGATGAGAAAAAGATTGACCTGTTCAAGAAGATGAACCGTGGTGAAATAAGGATACTCATTGGCAGTACTGATAAGGCAGGCACAGGGCTCAATGTACAAAGAAGGGTCGTTGCCATGCATCACCTGGATATACCGTGGAAGCCTTCAGAGCTGGAGCAGCGCAATGGCCGTGGCGCCAGGCAGGGTAATGTATTGGCAAAGGAGCACTATGGCAACAAGGTGAAAAACTACATATACGCTGTGGAGCAAACGCTGGATAACTACAAATTTAATTTGCTCAAAAACAAACAAACTTTCATTAGCCAAATGAAAAACTGCGCTCTGCATACCAGGACTATTGATGAAGGCGCAATGGATGAGAAAAGTGGTATGAACTTCAGCGAATACATTGCCGTGCTTTCGGGCGATACTACGTTATTGGAAAAATCCAAACTGGAAAAGAAAATAGCCGTTATGGAAAGCCTTAAAGGGGCATACTTCAGGGAGCTTTCGAGATCCAAAGACCGGTTGAACTTCTTATTTAGTTTGCAGGACGAAGCCAGGTGGAAAATAGACCGGTATTCAAAAGACCAGAAGTTGTATAAAGGACAGCTTTACTATGAGAAGGATGGCACAAAAGGGAACCCTATCGAACTTATTGGATGTAGCAATGCCGACCGGGAACAAGTGGGTAATTACCTGATTAATTTATACCAGCATACGCAAGTACCTGTCGGCAATGTGGAAGTGCATAAAATTGGTAAGCTGTACGGTTTCGATTTGTATATGAAAGTGCAAACGAAAATGGACAGGGACAATCAGATTCAAACGTATAGCAACCTGTTTGCCCGCAGCCCTGTTACTTCCGTTGATTATACTTACAACGATGGGTGGCTGAATGTGGACAATCCCAAACTGGCCGTGCGCCATTATCTGAATGCTATTGACCGCGTAGATGCAATGCTGGAAGAACAGCAGAAGAAGCTAGATACGCTGCAAAGGGACATTGCAATGGTGCAGGATATTATCGCCAAGCCCTTCGACAAAGAGGATGAATTAAAGCAGTTAAAATCTTCGCATTCTACACTGGAAAGAGAAATAAGCGTAAGGATTAAAGAAAAGCAGATGTCGCAGGAGGAAAAATCAAAGGAAAGCGTTCATGCTGAAGCAGAAGAGTTAGGGGCGTCACCCGAATGGGAAGCCGAACCGGTGGAAACACATAGAGCGACGCTCAAAGAAATACAGAAAGCAATGCCTCAGAGGGTGCAATTTGTAAGGCTGGTGAGAGATGATGAAGTATCAGAATCGCGTGGACTAAGAAAATAAGTGGTGATGGCAAGTGTGTATGAGATTAACAAGGGAGTGAATAAAGCGATTGAGTTTAAAGGATTGAAAGCGCAGTATATCGCCTACCTGGCGGTAGGATTGGTAGGTTTATTAATCCTTTTTGCGGTAGCGTATATAGCAGGGGTACCGGTGTACATAAGCCTGGGCGTTATAATGGTGCTCGGATTTGGACTCTTTACATGGGTCGGGAAGTTCAGCCACAAGTATGGTCAGTATGGTTTGATGAAAGAGGCAGCGTACAAACGGATTCCCCCTGCTATTGTCTGCCGCAGTAGGAACAAGTTCTTTGACATGATAAAAGTGGAGGTGAGCAATGATAGTGGTGATAGTAATGGCAGTAGTAGTGATAGCAGCGTTCATGCTGCAACTAAGGGAAGATAAGACCGGTGTAAAACAGCTTGAAAAGCTGTTGCCTGTGTACAAGGTAGAGAATGGGTGTGTATTGTCAAAAAACGGGGATGTGACCGTGGTATTTCGGTTAGAGCTTCCCGAAATTTTTACACTTTCCAACGATGAATATGAAACCCTACACCACAACTGGGTAAGGGCTGTAAAAGTTCTTCCTCCCCATACGGTGGTGCATAAACAGGATTGGTTTACCAAAGTCAACTACCAGGCAGACTTTAATAATCCTGATCAGAGCTTTTTGGCAGGTTGTAGTGAAAGGTTTTTCCATGAACGGCCCTTCCTGGATCATCAGTGTTACCTGATGATTACCCGGAGAGCTGTAAACAGGAAGCCTGCAAGTTCTGTGTTTTCCAATTTGCTCCGAACTTCCTTTGTACCGCCTGATAGCATAAGCCCGGTGTTTTTAGAAGAATTTCTTAACAAAGTGGGCCAGTTTGAAAAGTTGTTGGGCGACAGTGGTTTTATAAAGGTAAGACGATTAAGGGAGGACGAGATAACAGGTACAGCACAAAGTACAGGGTTATTGGAGCGGTATTGTTTTTTGCTTCATGAACAGCAAAAGCCGATAATAAAAGATATTGTTTTTAAACCGGAATGGAAAATTGGTGAGCAATACTGCCAGCTATATGCAATGAGCGATGTGGAAGATTTGCCGGCGCTTTGCGGCCCCCGAATTACCTACGACAAATACAGCACCGATAAGACCAAGTTTTCTGTTGGTTTTGCGGCGCCCGTAGGCCAGCTGCTATCCTGTAATCACATTTACAATCAATACCTGTTTGTAGATGATGCGCAAAAAACGCTGAAGCGTATGGAAAGCAAGCGGCGGCGTTTGCAATCATTGGCAGCTTACTCGCGGGAGAACGCAATTAGCAGGGATGCTACAAATGCCTTTTTGAATGAGGCTATCGGCCAGCAGCGATTGCCGGTGAAAGCACATTTTAATTTGCTTGTATGGACCGACAAGCGGGAGGAATTGAACGAGCTGCGCAATAAGGCTTCGGCTGCACTGGCGCAGATGGATGCAGTACCCCGGCAGGAAGTGAAAGGAGCGCCGCAAATATATTGGGCCGGCCTTCCAGGCAACAGTGCAGATTTTCCGGGCAATGACACCTTTGACACTTTTGCGGAGCAGGCAGTGTGTTTTTTCAATCAGGAAACCAATTACAGATCATCGGTCAGCCCTATAGGTATCAGGCTGGGTGAACGGATAACGGGCAAGCCTGTACTTGTGGACATTAGCGATGAGCCCATGCAAAAGGGCATCATCACCAATAGAAACAAGATGATATTGGGGCCGAGTGGATCAGGGAAAAGTTTCTTTACCAATTTGATGGTAAGGAGCTATTATGAGCAGGGAACACACATAGTGCTTATCGACGTTGGGCATTCGTATAAGGGCCTCTGCACATTGGTGAATGGGTACTATTTCACCTATGAAGAAAAGAACCCCATCCGATTTAATCCTTTTTATCTCACCACCGGCGATGCGCTGGATACCGAGAAGAAGGAATCAATTAAAACACTGCTGCTGGCACTCTGGAAAAAGGACAACGAGGAATTTAAGCGCAGTGAATACGTGGCTTTGTCCAATGCGCTGACTGCGTATTATGAATACTTGGATAAAAACAACAGTGTTTTTCCCTGTTTCAATACTTTTTATGAGTACCTGCAAGAATACTACATGGCCATCCTGAAAACCGATGGGGTGAAAGACAAGGATTTTGATGCGGACAACTTTATGTATGTGCTTCGGCCTTATTATCGCGGTGGGGAATTTGATTATTTGTTGAACTCGACTGAAAATCTGGACGTACTGAATGAACGGCTGGTGATATTTGAACTTGATAACGTGAAAGACCATCCGATATTGTTCCCGGTCGTGACCCTGATCATTATGGAGGTATTTATTTCCAAAATGAGAAAGCTGAAAGGGGTGCGCAAAATGATTTTGATCGAAGAGGCGTGGAAGGCAATAGCCAAAGAAGGAATGGCTGAGTATATCAAGTATTTATTTAAGACCGTGAGGAAATTTTTTGGTGAGGCTATTGTGGTTACCCAGGATGTGGAGGATATTATAAGCTCACCGGTTATCAAACAAGCTATTGTAAATAATAGTGATTGTAAGATCCTGCTTGACCAGTCGAAATACCAGAACAAGTTTGGTTTGATACAGGAACTGCTCGGACTAACCGAAAAGGAAAAGGCCCTTATCCTGAGCATGAACAAATCAAACGAGCCCGGCAGAAAATATAAGGAGGTTTTCATATCTTTGGCAGGAGTTTTGAGCAAAGTTTACCGCACCGAAGTCTCCCCGGAAGAGTACCTCACTTACACTACAGAGGAACGGGAAAAAGTAAAGGTAGCCGAATATGCCAAACGGTTTGGCAGCATGCAAAAGGGCATAAAAGCCCTGGTTGCCGAACTTCACAATCCGTAATCAATCCATTTTTTATCGATAAACACATTCGTATGAAAAGAAAATTATATGTAATGATTTTTGCAGCTTTTTCTGCCGGTTGCCAAATGGGTAGCCAGTCTGCTGATTCGCTTACAGGCCAGTATGTACGACATGACAAGGCCCTTCAGGTATGGGATACGCTGACACTTTCAAAAGTACAGGGCCAGGCGGAAAACATGATAGCAATCGTCAATACCAGTGGAACACTGTATAATGACGATAAGGGAAAGCCGCTACCCATTGTGCATAAAACAAAAAAATGGACGGGGGTATACGACCCCAGCGCCCATACGCTGAGCATACAGGATATAGGCGACCTGTATTCTGTAGATATGGCCAACGGAACTCTGAACAACGGTAAAGTAACATTTACCAGGGTAAAGTAAGCTGTTGATTTATTATACGGTATGTGAATGCCCGTGGGTACACGGGTGAGGGATCTTATTGTCTGAGGTGAATAAAAAATGTGTGTATGAAAAGTGGAGTATGGAAATTATTCACGGTGGCCGTGGTGACTTCGGCTGCTATTATGTATAGCGGTCCTGTGAAAGCACAGGACCCCGTGGCTGAAGCTATAAAAGCGGCTGTTAAAAAAGTGATTAAAGCTATTGACCTGAAAGTACAGCGTCTCCAAAACGCTACTATCAGGCTACAAAATATCCAAAAAACGGTTGAAAACACTCTCTCCAAACTGAAGCTCCAGGAGATTTCCGACTGGGTAGAAAAACAGCGGAAATTGTACGCCGATTATTACGAAGAGTTATGGAAAGTAAAGGCTGCGGTAATGTATTACCGGGAAGTAAAGTCTATTGTCCAGAAACAGGTGTACCTGGTGGACGAGTATAAACGTGCATATGGATTGTTCCAGCAGGACAAGCATTTCACTGCGGATGAAATCAATTACATCGGGGATGTGTATGCCGGCATGCTTGAAGAAAGCCTGCACAATATTGACCAGCTAATGTTGGTGGCCAATTCTTTTACCACACAAATGAGCGACGCGAAGCGCATAGAGCTTATAGAATCGGCCTCCAGTAAAATAGACAAGAACCTGGATGACCTATACCGATTCAATAATAGCAATGCCATGCTAAGCCTGCGCAGAGCTAAAGACCAGCAGGAGATTGACGCAGTGAAGGCAATGTATGGTTTAGAGTAGTGATAACTGTGATTAGAGGTGCATAAAAAGTATGAGATGGACGACAAGGCAAAAATTGAACAGCTATTGCGGGAGCAAAGTGAGCTACTGGCGCTAAAGGGATATACTGAAAAAGACCTGCTATCGCCCACACCGGAAGGGCAATTGATGAAAGAGCTAAGGGAAAACCTGATGAAAGTGTATTATCCACCGGCAGGAGAAACCGGCATCAAGCCAATGCGACAAGGGATCACCGGGTTGTTCAGAAGCAAGAGGGATGTGGTTGAATTTAAGCTGAACTTTCTTTTCGATTCTGCACAGAAGGCGCTACAGCTTACTAGTGTGGAAGCACACCATAAGGAGCGTTGGAAGATGTCGGTATTTTTTCATCCGAATAATTGCCCTACCCCAAAGGAAATGTATGATTTGGTTCGTCCGAAAGCACGGAAGGCACCGAAACCAAGAATGGTCCGAGAGGATTCGACACAACAAAAAGGACAAAAGTTATGAAGGCAAGTATTAGTGCGAGAGGATACAAGGCAATATTATTTGTGTTGATGTGTGTAAGCCAGCATTCAGTATGTAAGGCCCAAACCTGGGACGAGTGGTTTAAACAGAAAAAAACGCAGAAAAAATACCTTCTGGAACAAATCGCAGAGTTACAAATATACATCGGTTATCTGGAAAAAGGTTATACGATTGTCCGTGATGGCCTGAATACCATTCACTCTATTAAATCAGGCGAGTTTAACCTGCACAATGCTTTTTTTAATTCTTTAGAGAAAGTGAACCCTGCTATACAGGAGTTTGCGCGGGTGGCCGATTTTATATCAGTGCAGGTATCTATTTATAACACATACAGTAAAACGCTGGTAAATGCCAGGGCCTGCGGACAATTTACTGCCTCGGAGCTTGATATGTTTTACCAGTCGTTCATGCAATTGATGGATGAAGTAATGCAAACACTGGATGACATGGTACAGGCCACTACGGATGATAAACTGAAAATGACTGATGATGATCGTATAAGGCAGGTGACTGCTTTACAAAAGCAATGCTTAGAGCAGCAAACCAATGTGTTAAAAATGCAAAACGAAGTGCAGCTAATGGCTCGCCAGCGAATGGCGGAAAGTATTGAGATTGGTTCGTTACGGAAATTGTACGGTGAAAAATAAGGGTTTAAGAAGAAGGAGGGATCATGAAGTATTGTGTAGGTGTGATTATGATGATGTCGCTGTTTTTTACTAATCCGTTCAGATCTTATGCACAGGAGGAAGAAATACAGCAATTGATACTCGATGTGGAGAAACTTAACCAGTTCAGGCAAATCCTTCAAGACATGTACGATGGATATAAGATACTTGAAGGCGGTTATAATAAGATAAAGGACATTGCGAGCGGCAATTTCAAACTGCATCAGGTTTTTCTCGATGGGCTGTACCTGGTAAACCCCGCCATCAAAAAATATCACAAGGTGGCAGATATTATCCAATACCAATTTGTGCTCGTCAAAGAGTATAAAGCAGCTCTTGATATGCTACGTAGCTCGAATATGTTTAACAGTAGCGAAATGGATTATATATCCGGCGTGTATAAAAATCTGTTTAATGAAAGCGTCGGTGACCTGGATGCATTGCTAATGGTCATTACCGCACAGACTTTCCGTATGTCGGACGATGAACGGATACAGGCTATAAACAGGATATACAGTGCTATGGAAAGCAAATTGCTCTTCCTGCGGCATTTTAACAGCTCAGCGCATTTGTTGGCCCTTCAACGGCTGAAGGACTATGGAGAATTGAACGGACTGAAAGGGCTGCATGGAATTAAATAAGGTGAGAATTGATAACGAAAGGAGGATGTATGAAGTGGAGAAAGAGTATTGTGCTGGCAGCAGTGGTGATAATAATGCCTTTTGTAGTGCAGGCGCAGGTGGCCAATGAAATAAAAAGCCTGCAAACGGTGCTTTCTGATTTATATAAAGAGCTGTTGCCGCTTTGTGACAGCCTTATTGGTGTAGGCCGGGCAATTGGATTATTTGCCGCTACATGGTACATTGCCAGCCGTGTTTGGAAAAGTATCGCAGCGGCAGAACCCGTGGATTTCTACCCGCTTTTCCGGCCATTTGCCTTGCTGATGGCAATCGGATTGTGGCCCGCCGTCATTGATATTTTTAACGGGGTATTACAGCCGACGGTAGATGGCACTTCGCTTTTGGTAAAGAACAGCAATAAAACGGTCGCGGCTCTTTTGGCGCAAAAGGAGGCGGAAATTAAAACTACTACCAAATGGCAGGCACTGGTAGGTATAACCGGTGAGGGTGACAGGGACCTGTGGATGCAATATGCTCATAAAGATGAGGTGGGAAAGGAAGGCTTTTTTGGAGAGATAAGCAACAGCGTAGAGTTTGCAATGGCTAAGATGAGCTATAATTTTCGTAACTCCATTAAACAGGTAATCGCCATTGTACTCCAGATTATCTACGAAGCCGCCTCTCTTTGCATTAATACACTACGCATTTTCAAGCTACTCATTTTTGCGATAATCGGGCCGCTTGTGCTGGGTTTGGCAGTTTTCGACGGCTTTCAACATATCCTGCAAGTATACCTTGCACGCTATATTAATGTTTTCTTGTGGTTACCCATTTGCAACATACTCGGTGGTTTGCTGGGTAAAATCCAGGAAAATATGCTAAAAATCGACCTTACACAGATCCAACAAAACGGGGATACTTTCTTCAGTAGTTACGATTTGGGCTATATCATATTTATGCTAATCGGAATTGTTTGCTTTACTACTGTGCCAAGCATTGCGGATGAAATTGTATTTGTTGGTGGTGGCGGCGGCATGCAGAATAAAATTACCAATATGTATAGCCGTAGCTCAAATGCGGTGACTTATGGCACAGCAGCCACGGCTACCAGCATGGTGGGTGATGTATATAGTGATATACGCAGTATGATGAGTGGCGGCATGTCGTCTGCCGGCTCAGGTAATTATTTTTCAGATAACAACAGCCACATGCGCAATAAGTTGTCAGGAAATGGATAAGTGAGTGATTGGATAATTGAGTGATTGGAATTGTGAAGAAGGAGGTGATATATGTTCAAACAACTGAGGAATATTGAAAGTGCATTCAGGCATATTAGGCTATTTAGTTTTATACTAATACTGGCCGCTGTAACACTGAGCTGTTATTCTATTTATAAAAGCTATGCTTTTGCTGATAAGGTACAACACCAGGTAGTTATACTACCCGATGGCAAAGCAATGCAGGCAATCATGAGTACCCGGAAAGATAATATACCTGTCGAGGGCAGGCGTCATGTAAAGGACTTTCATAGCTATTTCTTTACGCTTTCGCCCGACGACAAGGCCATTGAGGAAAATATAAAGAAAGCCATGTACCTCGCTGATGAAAGCGCCAAGCGGGTGTATGACGATTTGAAGGAAAACGGCTACTACTCACAGGTCATCAGTAGCAACATCAGCCAGGACCTACAGGTGGACAGTATTGTTGTCCAGCAGGAACGGCACCCTTATTATTTCAGGTTTTATGGAAAGGAACGCATCATGCGCCCAATGTCTGTGACTATTCGAAGCCTGATAACCGAAGGTTACCTGCGGGACCTGCAAACAAGGACAGATAACAACCCCAACGGTTTCCTGATTGAAAAGTGGGCAATCCTGGAAAACAAAGATATAAACGTGCAAAAGCGATAAACGATGTGGTGGAGAAAAAGGAAAAAGGAGCACAAAGTGCAGGCCGCAGTACAAAACTACCTGATGCAAACCATTTTAAAGGTGCAGCGCAAATGGGCAGACAAGATGCAAGAGATGGTAAGCAAGTGGAGCATTCGCCGGAAGAAAACCTATTTTATTCTTTTTTGTGTGTTATGTGGCGGCTATAGTGTTTGTGTATTGTTTCAGACGTTCCTGGCCAAAGCGCCAGAGGTGTCGGTGAAGCAGGTAACTATACCGCAAAAGATAGCATTGCCGCCTTCGTCGGAAGCGATGCCTCGATTGTCTGTGGCCGATACCATTGCCTACAGGCATTTTAGAAAGGTCATTGACAGCCTTTCGCAAACTACAGAAGGGCGGCAGCAATTGCATGATTTCTTTCAGAAGCGGCCCGGTATGGTGGACAGCCTTCAAATGTTAGAAAAATGGGTTCATTAATAATTAAATGTGTGGAGTATGAAAAAGATGGAGAAGAGACAACAACAATTGTTATTGATAGTGCCGCTGCCACTGGCATTCTTTGCCGCACTGCTTTTTTATGGCTTAGGGGGTGGAAAAACTAAAAAGGGACCTGGTGATGGCAAATTAGGTATTAATACAGTGGTACCTACTACAAAAGCGGACGGGGCCACTGCGCTCGATAAGCTAAGTATTTACATGCAGGCCGACCAGGACTCGGCAAAAAAGGCTGAACTGCTGAGCAAAGATCCTTTTTTTCAGCAGCCACCTGTACAACCTGCTGCGCAGCCGTACATGCAGGAAGCACCTGTAAGCCCTTTTAACGTGAATGCGCAGGCAAGATCAATGAGCGGCCTGCAACACTATAGTGATTCGAACGAACAAAAGGTAAGACGCAAACTGGCTGAGTTGCAAAAACAATTGCAATCAAATACTGATAATAATGCAACACCTGGCTTCCATAATAATCCTATTGCAAGCCTGCTAACTGATACGGAGAAACCGGCCATTGCACCTGACTATGCAGCGCTTATAGGTCAATCTTCCAAAAAAACACCTGATCCGGAAATGGAGCAAATTAACGGCATGCTCGAAAAAGTGCTCGACATACAACACCCGGAAAGGCTGAAGGACAAGTTGCAGGAGATTTCTGCAAAAGAAAAAACAAAGGTTTTTCCTGTACAGGCACAGGAAGAGCCCATTATTACTGATTTGTTCAAAGGCAGGGATATAGCCGATTCGAATAACCGTCAGGGAAATATCACTAACCGCTTTTATGAGCTGTCGGCCAATTCTTCTGTGAACAATGCAGGTAATGCGATAGCCGCAGTAATTCATGAAAACCAGAGTGTAGTAAGCGGTGCCACCATTAAGTTAAGGTTGGAGCAGGATATATACGTACAGGGCACACTGATACCCGCCGGCTCTTTTGTGCATGGGGAAGGCAAGCTCAATGGCGACCGTTATTTAATTGACATTAAAAGCATTCACTTCGGAAATTCTGTATTCCCGGTCAAGTTGTCTGTATTCGGGTTGGATGGGCTGGAGGGTGTTCAGGTGGATGGCGCTATCAGCCGCGAAGTAGCCAAGCAAGGTATTGACCAGGGCCTCCAGAGCATGCAGCTCTCCAGCCTTGACCCATCGCTGAGTGCGCAGGCCGCATCGGCGGGCATTGAAACGGTGAAAACACTCCTTAGCCGAAAAACCCGGCTTGTAAAAGTTTTGCTGAAAGCTGGCCACCCGGTTTTATTGAAGGATAACAGTGGCCAGTAATTCGTTGAAATTAACATTGATATACGTGAAGAAAAGAATTGTGAACTTAAAAACAGTAAGATATGAAGCAAATGTGGATGAAGGGATTGATGGGATGGATTGCTATAATGAGTGTGATATATGCGACGGCACAGGATTCAACAGCTACACCCAAAAATGACACCATCGAGGTGTGCTATAATAAAACTACCGTATTGATTTTTCCAGAAGCGATTGAAGGTGCAGACTATGGTTCTGATGACATTTTAATAAAACCTGCTGCAAAGGGAAGAATACTGAAAGTTAAAGCGGCAAGGAACGATTTTAAACCGACGAACCTTACGGTGTTCACTGAAGGGGGGAAAGTATATGTCGCCAGTGTATGCTACCGGGAATTTCCCGACCAGCTCGTGTATAATTATACCGGCCAACCGGCTTCTGCTATGACTGATATGGCAGGTCAAATGACTATGCCTGAAATAAGAGAATGCGCCGGCTTAATCGCAGAGGCCGCTCCACGTACAAAACGCCCCAGGATAAAAGATTATAAAATGCGGTTGCAATTGCAGGGTGCATTTATAAAGGATAATGTAATCTTTTTTCTTTTTGATGTACAGAACAAAAGCCATATTCCTTATGACATAAGCTATGCCCGTTTTTTTGAACAAGACCGGGTTCAAACCAAACGGAGCAGCAATATGGAAAAGGAGCTGCAACCTGTATACCTGTACAATTCGACAGATAGTTGTATACCTGCAAAGGGAAAAAGTAAAATAGTGGTAGCGTTTGACAAATTTACTGTTGCCAACCACAAATATTTTACCGTACAGCTTTTTGAGAAAAACGGTGATCGCGAGCTGAGCATGCACATACGGGGCAGCCATATACTGGAAGCTGCGCCATTTTAAGCGCAGGCATACTTGCATCGAGGCGACTGGTAATCGATTAATACAATTAAAATTGATGGGATATGCAAGCAGAAAATAAAAAAAATAGTAGCCTGGAAGAATCCCTACAAAAATGGGAGACTCAACTACAAAAATATATACAGCGATATGGCGGTGATGTGGTGCACGACCGGGAATACCAGAAAGTGCAGATGGACACACTCAGAGGTATTTACAAACATTATAAAAATACACCATTAAGTTTTGAAGATAAAATGGAGCTGCGGATTCAGAAGGGACGAATCAATCACATGAATCGCAGGCTTTATCCTAACCCCATAGTACGGACGGCCAGAGCTGCATTTCGTGTAGCTGCATCACCTTTGAAAGCTATATTAATAGACCTGCCGGCCAATATTGCCTCTTATTTTTTCAACAACCGGCCTGCAAAGGGACTCGATATATTGTCGAATCCCCGGCAACGGCAAGTACAGAATAACCTACCCGTACAAAATAACCTACCTGTACAAAATGGCTTACCGGTAGGTGGCGCGGATACGGCCCCCAGGCAAATGTCCAGTATCCGCAAATCCGGCGAAGATACTGTTAAAAAAAGAACCCATAATTCAACCCGTACTGTTGCTTCTGAAAACGGCAAATCACAACACCTGTAATTATTTTTTATTCATAGTTAAAATGTAGTGTTATGGAACAGAAAAACAATGTGGAGCAGTTGCTCACCCGTGTTGAAAAAATGGGGTTCAGCCCCGAAGTGCAGGCACAAGTACGCACCAACCTGGAAAAAGGACTTACTGAATTTGCGGCATACGACACAGTAATCTTTGGGCAGGACAAGATTGATAGAATGGATTATCAACTCAATTTCGGGTTGAGCAAAAAAAAGGATAACCCCGCTGTATATCTCAATTCTGTTGATACTATTCTCCAGCAGGAAGTAATTGTACCACATATGGTAATAGGTGAAGTAGATACGATTGTCATTGAAAGGCTATTGATGAACAAACCACAGCCTGATATTGTACATCCTGGCAACATACAGGATTATGAGCAGGCTAAACATGAACACCACCAGCTGGTGCAGGGCAACATGCAATGGCTGATGGAAAGGTCGCCGGAGACCTTCAATGCGCTGATTGTAAAACACAACCCTGTAATTGACTTCGACATTCCTAAAGATCTAAGAGATCAACAGCAGGTGTTGCAATCTGGTCTTGTGAAGGCCAATACCTTTTCTACCTATTATAACCTGACTGTACTGGAAATGTACAATGCCATGAATGAAAGGGCAGTTTTAAAAACATTGTTCAAGACAAACCAGGATAAAGAACAGGCCCAGGCACCGGCACAGACGGAACAGCAGGAAAACCAACAGCAAAATAGTAGGACATTCAGAACATGGGTTAAAACCAACCTTGAAAATCGCAATAATGACGGTGTTGCTGAAATAAAATTCTTTAATCCATTCAATCTTCGGGAAAAATTGCGTGAGTACAATTTTGAAGAGCTAAAAAGCATGTATACGCGCAATGATGTAATATATTATCTTGAAAAGGGCAGCCAGGTGGAGCTTACCAACCTGAATAAAACGGGCGAACAAAAAATCTTGATCGAAGTGGATGCGGAGTTTAAAAATTTTATTTTCCGCAACCTGGCCGGCGACATTATCACCAACCATAAGCCCTATTTGAAGGAGCAGTTAAAGGTAGAAGTGGGCACGCATGTGAAATTGTCGAAAACAGATGATCCTACTGCCCGTAATGTAAAAAAAACTGTCGATGAAACGCAGCAGCAACGCGCCGACCGCTTCACCCAACTTAAAGAAAAAAACGCAGCTACAGGTACAGGTAAAACCACCGAGCAGCAAAATTTGCCGGTGGCACAAATGCAGGCCGCTGCTAAACCCGAACCTGCCCCCGGCAAAGAGAATGTACAGGGCAACACTGTAAAGCCGGACGGGGGAACTCCAAAAAAAAACAATAATAACAAGCAAGATGGCCAGCAACCTTTAAAGCCAAAGGGTGGTAAGAAAAACCGTGAAGTGCAGGAGGATTCAGTAAAACAGGGCATAAGGCGATAAGGCCGTACTGAAATGAAACGATGAATATTTAATGAATGTAGGCGGACAAATGCTGCTAAAGACATTGTTGTATATGCTTTACAGCAGCATTTGTACTGCTTATTAATAAAAGTAGACAACATGAGTGGAGTCAATCAGGAGCCTGGCAAGTTTACGGTTGCGTTGGAAGGGCAGGATTTCCAATTAGGCGCTCAATTTTCAAATAGCAAACCCTGGCATTTTAATTTTCGGCAGGAATATACTACTTTGAAAGAAGCATTTGGCATCCTACAGCAATTTGAGAATGCATGTTACGATCAGAAACTTGTTCTTGATAATAATTTACCTCGCTTTATTCAATCTGCCGCTATTTTTGATAAGGAGTATTCATTACTACTTACGAAACGTTTTGCCCGGCTTACAGATTCGCCATCACCAGCAGGTGGCATTTATATAGAGCTGGATTCTAAGAAATTATCACCTCAACAATTGCAGGAACTGACTGGGTTTATATTGCCGGCAAAGGAAAACACAGGGCCATTAATGGACTTTCACCTTATTGTACGGGCTACAGAACTACGTCAGAATTTTCAGAAGGATGATACCACGACCACACAAAGGCGCCATAGTAAACATAACAGAGACGTGGGACCGGACAACGGAAAAGGAGTTTCCCGGTAGACAGTATAGCAAACAATATTGATAATCATTAGTAGATTGGATATGAAGGAAAAGTTTGATTATGTATTGAAATTGCAGGTAGTTGACTGCACTCTTTCGGATTATGCGAAACCTGGACAACAGTATATTCATGAGGACTTATATTTTAATGGGCTATATGATGCATTTGACAGCCTTTTAAGACTTAATCTGCATGAGTTTAATAAAAACATCGCAGAAAAGGAAAACTATGACAGGCATATTGAATCTGCATGTATTCAAGAGGTTGGCGGAGATATAGCCGTGGAGATACGTTCCCATTCCGAAGGATTGTATCTACTTTTTCCAAAAACCATCGGGCATTTTCAAGAACAGTCTGGCATTTTATTAAGCGAAGAACCTTCTTTTAATGTGAATGATAACTACTTTCGACTTGCATTTTATGGGCAAAATAAAGACCAATTTATTGTGCCCAAGTATATTTCTAAACTGGTGATAAATGCCGACGTTGGATATTTTGGCGCATCTCATGAGGAATACAATTGGAATTACGCGCTGCACCTACGCAGTAACCATAATACTACCTTCATGACTGACCAGGCAAGATTAAATGGTTGGCGTTCTCATGAGGTATGGCACTATAAAGATATACAGGGAGCTTTTAAACACTTGCTCCAAACTGAACTGATGAATTTACATGGCTATGTGTCTTTCTACAATCAATTGCCCAAACACATTTTTGAGGCGAAGATTGCGGACCGGTTTAATGTACCTGTCCTTTCGATTGAAACAATGGAGAACCTCGGTCTGAACAATGGGGATCACAAGGCGCGTCTGCCGGGATTATATTTCCAATGTAAGCGACAGCCTCATGTATTGGAAAAAGAGTTGAACATTCCAATAATTTCCTTATTGAACATTCAACCTGGTACTAATATAGGTTTGATTGCCAGTTATGACCGGGCAAAGCCGGTATTGTCACCAACGGCTGGTTTTGAACAACTGACAGCGCTTTTACAAAAAGGAGATACTGACTTAGCCCAGCAATCTTCTTATCGGCTGGAGCTGCACCGGGAAAGTTTTGCCGGCAAGGACCACCTCGGACACCTTGAAGTGCTAAAAAGGACTTACACTAACATCGAGGAAGCCATACAGGATTTCTGCAATATAAATCCCGCGCTATTTAATAAAGAAGAAGCCTACCGGCAACAGTCGATTGTCTGGATGAAACAGGCTGCAATTTTGGATACAGCCAGTGGTCGGTCAATTATTGTACGGGAAGAATCACAAGTAAAGGATGTAAAAGGCGATTTAGTAAAGCTACATATGGATAGTATTTCTTTAGAAGCATTGAAAGCCGTTCGACCTTATATAACGATAATGGAACAGCATGGTTCGCCACATTTTTGCTATGGGAGGGTCAATTCCACCGAACAGCGAAAAGAACTGTCCAGAAAAAATACGCATGCTGCCAGGCGTTTGCTACCGGAAGGAAGTCAGGCAAATAAAAAGTTAATGTGAGGATATGGATAAAGAAAGTACATACACCCTATTGCTGGGTAAGGTTGATTTTATTTATAATGACAGCGGTACTCTCAGGAAGCCGCCATTAGTGGAAATTTTTCATTTTGATTCATTTCCTGAAGCGTTCAACAGGTTTTGTGCTATTGATGTTCAGCACTTCGATGAAAAAGTAGCGATACAAAAGTCATTAAAATATTTTCTCGAAAATGCCGGCATATATGAAATAAAGAGTAACAAGGCAGAAATCCCTTTGTTAGAAGCCTACCAGATAAGAGATCCCAGGAAAATATTAGCATTCCCTTCAGGTGTTTATTATCTTTCTTCCCGTAAGCTGGGGTTTCTTGAGTCGTATCCTGATATACGGATAAAGGAGTGTACACGATACAACCCCAATCAAATAATGATGATGGTTGCGTCTTTTGATTACAATGAAAATAAACTATTAATTGATCCGGGATTTAAACGACTGCAAAAAAATGCTCAATTGACAGAAGGCATTCCTTCCCTGAAAGGGTCAATTGGATACAGCGTTACTAAAACTTCGCAGGTATTTGATATGGAATTACCATCGCAATATCACTACTCAGGAATATTGCAAGAAACTTACGTTTGTAAAAATCTGCACGAAGCATGCTATCATCTCCTAAAAACGGACATGGATGCAATTGACCACATCATTGCCTATGCCAAAAATAAAAATGAATGGATTCAGAAAGTCTGTATTCGTGATGACCAGGGAAATGAGATTGTGAAGCTGAAAGCTAACCGCTATGGTAGTGTAAACGGGAATCCTGAAATAAAAGGGTTGTACCTTCACTTCAATAACGAAAATAACCCAGCGGCAGTTGTGCATGCAAAACAAATACTTTCTGTAAAATCATCAACGGATTCAATAATTATAGCAGACTACTCAAAAGATTTTGACCAATTGCTGTTTTCAAATCCCTGGAAAGAGGTCGTTCGACAACTAGAACATATCCAAACAAATCAATCAACGGCTATTAAACGAAATCCGCTCTCTTTGTCTGAGCGGCTTATTAAAGCAGGCAAGAGTAATGGATTAAGGAAATAACGGGCTATGTGCGTTGGAAGAGAAAACAAAACGATATAGTATAATTTATGCAGATCCACCGTGGGAATACCGGGTATGGAGCAAGAAAGGTGGTAGAGGTACGGCTAATAGCCATTATGCCACCCAATCTATTGCATATCTGCAAATGCTCGACATTGAACACATTTGCGCTGATGACGCTGTATTATTAATGTGGGCTACTTTCCCAAATCTGCCAGAAGCTATTTGCGTAGGAAAAACCTGGGGTTTTGTATACAAAACGATTGCTTTCACATGGGTTAAAACTAACCGACGAAACCGGAAGCTATTTGTTGGCATGGGGCACTATACAAGGGCCAATGCGGAAGTAGTGTTATTGTTTACAAAAGGGAAACCACTAAAAAGGTTTAGTAAAAGCGTGCAGCAAGTACTGATTGCTGAAAGAAAGAAACATTCTGAAAAACCAGTTGAAATCAGGAAAAGGATAGAAATTCTTTTTGGAGACGTACCACGGATAGAACTTTTTGCCCGGGACAATGATCACCCGCTATTCACTGATAATCGTGGAGGATGGGATGTGTTCGGCAACCAGGTAACAGGCTCTATAAAAATTCCGCTAAAGCAAAATAATGCTGCTGTGAAGAAATGATATAATTTAAAATACTGGCCCAAAGAGGAAGCAGGCTCTGCAGGAGTGCAACCTGCCAGCAATAGGGCAGTCACGGGGATAAGCCCATGTGGCCTTCTGGTAACGGAGGGCCACTTTTTTATCTCTGTGCGGATGGCTTTATAAAACTCATCTTCTACTTGTAATGCCATACCTGCTGATACGGATGGCAATTATTCGGCCTGCCGGAAGGCAAAGATATTGGCTCACACAGGACGGAAGTCAAAAAAATCTTCCCCGCAAGCTGTCATGCCAGGCGCCGGCGCACTCTCGCTAACCAGCCCTCATCCCTTTTTCCACAATTTTACTATTCCAAGCCGGAGCGCCCCGCCGCCTGGCATGTACATAATTTGATGGCGGGCGTATTTTTTTGACGTTCCGCGCCACCGCGCAATGATGGGTGCCTATCGGCAGGCCGAATGGGGCGCAGCCGCATAATTAAAAACATAAAACCCATCATTTATGCCTACACACACACATTCCAATTACAGCAAGCGTCAAGACGTTTACACCGAGGTGACCGACTACGTTGTGGCCTCCCTTGAAAAAGGTGACATTATATGGAACAAGCCGTGGAATAGTTACGGCCTTCCAAAGAATGTAACAGGATGCAAACCTTACAGGGGATGGAACGCCTTTTTGCTCAATTTTGTTTGCCTGATTAGAAACTACTCCGTTCCCTATTTTATTACCTACCTACAGGCCCAACAGTTGGGCGGCAACGTTAAAAGAGGTGAACGCGGTTGCCAGATCATTTACTGGGCGGCTGTCAAAAGTAAGTATCAGACTGTGCTGGTTATTGATGAGCATACAGGACGAGAAAAAGAAGTGCCAGCCATGATCCGCGTTCCGAAACTACACACTGTTTTTAACATTGCTCAGACCGAAGGCATCACGTTCGCCATTGATGAATCACCAAAGCGCAGCGATACAGAAAAGATTGAAGCATGTGAACAAATTATTGCAGGCATGCCCAAACAGCCTCCTATACATCATATGGGCAATAGGGCCTGTTATGTTCCTTCACTTGATGAAGTGTACATGCCGGAACAATCACTATTTATTGCGGATGAAAATTATTACAGCACGTTGTTCCATGAGCTGGCACACTCCACAGGCCACAGCAGCCGGTTGAATAGGGAAGAATTAATGAATAGCGACATGTTTGGCGGTAAGGTTTATTCACAGGAGGAATTAACCGCTGAATTAACTGCCGCCTATTTATGTGGGGTGTCTGGTATAAAGCTAAAGACTATAGATAACAGTGCCGCCTATATTAAAGGTTGGTTGGCGAAGTTGAAAAACGATAATAAGTTTTTTCTGAAGGCCGCAAGACAGGCAAGAGCAGCCGCTGATTATATTCTGAACCAGCCCCAAGATGAAAGCACTACAACGCCAGCCGATACAAATACCGTTACTGCTTTATAAACCAGTAACGGTACCGCCCCGGCAGCCTTCATTTTATTAACAATAAATATTATCTTATATGCTTACTATATCACCTGAAATTAATACGGCTGATGCATTATCGGCCAGTGACCGTTTATTTTGTGATAACCTGTACTATGAATATCTGGCCGCATACAACGTATTGGAAGCGCTTAGGGCCTCATATCACAATACACATTTGCCGGAGAAAATATATCAAGACCCTTTTTACCATGAGCTACGCGTGTTGGAAAAGCATCGCAGTGAGCTTGTTAATACTATAGCCGAGTTAAATATTTCCTTCGTGGCAGAACTTGAAGGATATTTTACAAACACCTACCATGTGCCATTTACCCCATATGAAATACCGGAAGGGCAGAAGCACGCAAAGTTTGAGCATTGCTATGATGTGATTAATAATATAGTTAGTCATACAGGCCCCGATATGGCCGCAGCCGGTAAAAAATATATTATCGGTGAACTAAAAGAATGCCTGTCACTGCGAAGCAGGATTCCGGTACTGTGCCACACAAAAATAATGTTCCCTAACATGTTTACCACAGCACCGTATTGCCGCAGCCTCCAACTTGATCCCGATTGTAAAAAACTGCCCAAGCTATTACTCGCTCTACAGCTTTATTATTTCGATAGTAACCAGTTATCAGAATCGGATAATGACTTGATGGCCGAGTTAAGAAGGGGTATTGATACTAAAAAGGAATACACATGTAAAGGCCATAAGGCATCCTTAAAGTTTTTTAATAACCAGCGCGTGGATATTTATTTTCCTGATAAGGCGCATGCAAAGGCATTTTATGAGCAATTCAAACCTGAACCACAAGAGCAGGACTAATCAGTTAACACAAACAACTATGCAAACCATTGTCTGCAATGGGCAGTGGTTTGTATCACCCATAAAATAATTTATTATGGAATATCAAAATGTGCTGGAATTTATTGGGAAAGACAGAACGAACATTTACAAGGTAACGGATTATGGTGAATGGCCTGTCCGATACGATGATCTGTCACAAGTACAACCCGGTGTTTATTATCTTTTTCATCCTTTATTAAGTTATGGTGACCACGATGAAAGTACTGATGTTAACCGGTCGAACGTAAGAGTGTTTGAGCGCGAATATAAGGACAAGGAAGGGTGGAAGATGAAGACCTACCCCGATGACGGTATTGCCATTTATATTGATGTTACCTGTACTGATGCTGATATTATTAAAACACTTCAGTCGCTAAGCGATTACCCTTTGTTGGATGAAATGGATTGCAGCCAAGTGGCCACAGAAATTGAACAGCAGGCATGGGACAGCTATTTAAAAAGGGATTTTAAAGACGCTATCGAAAAGCGGTTCAATGCCGACTATAGCGACCCGGACGACGACGAACTACAGGCATTATACTTTGAGTTGCAGGAAAAGACAAACCTGCATGCTGAGATTGTTGGCGGCGGCAATGTTCGGATAAATATATCCCGTTTATTAGATGCGATTGACGAGCCACCGGCTTTTTTAAAACTGGAATGGTGGTAACCTTATTCATTAACTAATTCAAAACTTATCTATATGGAATTTTTTAAAACACTGCAAAGCCTGCAAATAAAAGGCACATGGACGCTTGTAATTAAAACCAGCGGCACAGACCTGATGAATGTAACCATCCTGCTTATGCCGGAAAAGGCAAACGACGATGCGTTTAAAAAACTTGTGCCACTGGCATTGACTAATACAGCGGAAGTACTTGACCTAAAGTTTTTCGATACCATATCTGTGCCGATGCAAAAGACAAAAGAGGCATTTGATACCGCCGCCGACTACCTGAAGACTCTGGAAGAAGCCACTGCAAAAACAAAGAAGGAGCAGGATAAGGATAAAACGGTTAAAAAGGAGGAATCAGAACGCAAAAAGAAATATGATGCACAGATGGCGAAAGTTAAAGAACTGGAAGACAAAGGCACGTTTGGGCAAGCAATAGGACAAATGCCAAAGGGAAAGGATTTCCCGGAGTTCGCTGAAGAAATAAAAGCGAAGCTCGAAGAACTACGTAAAAAGCATGGAGAACTGTTTGTGTAATCCAATTTGTTCACTTGAAAATTAATGTTTATGTCAGCGACAGCGCAATTAATAGCAACCGAATTAAAAAGAGTATTCATTTTTAAATACAAGGGTGAAGTAATGCGGCTTTCAGACCCTGATGATTCTTTAAGCCCGGAAGCAGTACTTGATCTGTATTCACATACATATACTGTATTGACAACCGCTACTATAAAAGGCCCGGAGTTGAACAATGACGAGGTGCAATACAAATTTGTACCGACGTTGGGCACAAAAGGATAAATATGGAAAAGAAGAAAACAACAATGACCATTCCACCGCTAAAGGCTGTGGAAGTAATCTCAAACGATAATCAATGTACATTACACAAACAGTTGGCAGAGTTCGTAAAAGGTATCAGCGAAATACAGGACAGCGCAGTAGTGAAAAAGCAAACCACCACCACTGCGCCCCTGCACCTGCTTCATATCAGTTTCTAAAGACTTGTTTTTCTCCCCGCAGAGTGGGAAGTACTTTTCTTGATAACCCGGACAAGGTAACGGCAGACTTTTATAAGTCATTGCAATATATAACCACACTGTATAATGTCTGTTTTGAAGATACCAGCGCATTGCCATTCCCACTGAACATTGGGCAGGCATTTGATAAGCTGGCCGATAAACTGACAAAAACGAAGGCAGATTGTAAGCCCTTGATTACTGTAAGTGATATGCAATCGGTGTGTATTGCCACTGCCAAACCTTTTTACCCATCGTATAACCTGTATTATATACCGGTCAGGCCACTGGTGTGGCTTATAGCCGACAAAGAGCGTACACAGGAAGCTGCCTTGTTAATTTCTGTTTTCTCCTACTTGTATCAGGTTGTTGGTGTCCCCTATTTTAAACATGCCGGCAGTTATCTGGAAAATTGCTATGCAATCATTAAAGACTGGCTGGATAGTGCTCATTATAATGGCGAAGATACAGGCGACCAACCGGCAGAAATGGACGAGTTGGATAAAGAAGGTGAAAAGGTGTATAAGAAAATCAGTAATGTCAGCCACCTTCAGCAGTTTGGGAATAGGTTACAGGCGTTCCATCCTTCTGATACATTAGGGAAGGAAGTGCAGAAACTGGCGAAGAAGGCATGGCGATTTTATCAGAAATACCCATCCCGTTCACTGGCTGAATCTATTCCTGCCGATCTGGAAGAAAGAGACACAGATGAGGAAGGTGAGGAATCTGTAATGGAGTTGCAACACTACGTGTCCTTTATTTATGATTATTCTCCCACCAGCCTGCTGTACGAATCTTTAATGGATTATATCAATTCCCATTTACGTGAGTTCCAGTATGTGGATTACCCAACAGCCTACCAGCTATTTGACCGGCCACAAAGGAAGAGTTATCACAACCTGAGTTTTGAAAAAAAGATTTTTAACCTGATGGAAGAAGTATGTCACCTATTAAACTTATTGTATGCAAAATATCACGAACCTATTTAAAGATATATACCAACCAGCACATGCTTTGTTGTTTTTCAAAAGCCAGCGACAGGAAAATGTCTATGTGGAGTTGTACGACATGGGGCACGACGGCTGTCCACTGAATGGGAGGCCGCTTACCAACGAGGAAGGGGCGGATCTGGCTGCGTTATTAAGGTATTCGCAGGAAAGTAATACCGGCTTTTTACAACCGGATGGGGTATTGCCTGAAAACGTTTTGTACACTTCGGCTGGAACAAACCCATATGCGATCTGGTACACCCCGGCACAGGAAAGAGAGCTTCATTTTATAGATGATCTGCATATACGCGATGGTAAAATGCAGGTGCCGCCGATGATATGGAAAGCGAATAAAAAAGACCTGAACATATATGCGCTATACCAGAATCAAAGGCCGGTATCAGATACAACATTGTTCCATGCACCTTTTTTTAATTTATACGAAGATGGAAAGGTGTGTATGGGTACTGTGGATATCGCATTAGCCCCATCATGTTCCCTTCAAAAGTTTATGAGGTTGTGGGAAGAATATTTTTTTAACAGCTTTTTCAGCCACGCCATATCGGACAGGCATTGCATTAAAGGGAATCTGTCCAACTTGTTAAAGGAGTTGATTGCTACCGGTAAGCCATTCCCTATAAAGCAATTAATTAAAACATCAAAAAAACTTAAAGACATTTTACAATGAATAAACCACGTATGCATTTTACCCATCCTTATTTGCTTGACCCGACCAATCCGGTAACTGTAAACCTGATAGGGGCAGGTGGTACGGGCAGCCAGGTGCTTCACAAGCTGCTTGCCATCCATCATTGTTTAAAGGCATTGAACCACCCGGGCCTCCACGTTCGTCTGTTTGACGAAGATATAGTTACCGATGCAAACCCCGGAAGGCAATTATTCAGTAAAGCAGAAATAGGACTTAAAAAAGCAGTAGCACTTATTTTACGGGTCAATCGCTGGGAAGGTACGAGCTGGAAAGCAGTTCCCTATAACTTTTCAGAGGAACGCGGGGAGTATATAAAGGCAAGTGCTGCTGCCAATATTTTTATTACCTGTGTAGACAAGATAAAGCCAAGATTTGAAATTGCCGGATTAATAAAACAAATAAAGAAACGTTATGTACGGATGCGCGATGAGCCTTTTTACTGGTTGGACTGTGGCAATAGCGAACACACGGGACAAGTTATATTAGCGACCGTCGGAAAATGCAAACAACCAGCTTCTGATATATTCACCACTGTAGAAGAACTGCCATTTATTACCGATGAATTTAAAGATGTTTTGCTGGAGCAACAAAAGACAGAAAACGATACACCAAGCTGCTCATTGGCAGAAGCGTTGGCAAAGCAGGATTTGTTTATTAATCCTGATATTGCAAATGATTGCAGTGCATTGCTTTGGGGTTTATTCCGGTATGGAATGACGGAAAACAGGGGCGTATTTTCAGATATAAAGGGGTTTACACGGCGACCCTTAAAGGTTTGACGTACTTCCATCAAATATTTATTAAGTTTTTTTACCCGTCAGCTTAGTACACAACGGCATTTCGCGCGTTGATTAAGATATACGGCCATTAGTAAATGGCTTAGTAATCACGGTAAAATAATGCTATTATGGTTGACCAGAAAACAGCTAATCGGTTAATTGTAAAATATATACAAAAGGAAATAACCATTGATGAACAAAAAGAGCTGGATGAATGGCTTACTGATGCTAAAAATATGCTCTTTTTTAAAAGGATGACAAATGAAGATTACTTATTAGTATCATTAACCGAGTTATATATGCATAATATGGATTTGGATAATTTCAAAAAAATGGTGTGGCAAAAGATTGGAGAAATATGATTATTTGACCTTATATACCAGGTCGCGGCCTTCTTTCTTTGACCTCCACAAAGAAAGAAGCAAAGAAACGGCTGCATCAAGCGGCCAGTCTGCAACTATGCCATCAGCATTACCTTCCTTCCCGGCATGCGGGATTTGTCTATTTTATTTGTTGTTTTGAACGTTTTTTTTCTTCAATTAGGTCCAGCGCAGTGTTGAATTTCCACAATTCATTTTCATAAAATATTTTCCTGTCACGCCGATTTTCTATGCCATCAGAAGTGGTGTGCCCAGTGGCTATTTCCTCCAGGTCATCGAGCACCGAATCTTTGTCGGAATGTTCAATAAACTTAATTGCATTGGCTATTATAGGGAATAAAATTAACGGTCCAGCCACCTCAGAAGTGACAAAAAGCGCAAAAGAGTAGGTACGTTCTTTTGTATATGTAAATGCAAAAACTGCCGTTTCTTCCTCGTAGTTTTCTTCAGAGTCATCTAATACTGATGTATAAAATTCAATTAGCACATTAAGCGAAAGCAGCTTTTCTGTATAAGCGTAGTTTATATCTAATCCGTCCTTGTCAACTATAGGTTGAAATCCAATATTGTTGCGCACAAATAATTTTTCCATGTAAAATTAAAATGTGCTGCAATTTATAATTATAAAGCAATATTGCAATCTTTTAAGATAATAAATAAGATGCAATGATGTATATTGTGTTTTACAAACAGTTTCAATATAAATAAGTATGGGACTTTTTGAAATACTTTTCAAAGGGCCGAATGAAGGAAAATGGCCTTTTACAAAGACCGCTGAAATGCTGGATGAAGATCTATTTTGGAAGATTGTGGATGAATCCTTACGGATCGCCTATGACCAGAAAGGACAAACACACTATTTAATAAATGCATTACAAAAATTATCCGGTACAGAAATAATAGGTTTTCGCCTGCGTACCGATAAACTACTCTATGACACTTACAACGATAGGATGTGGTGTGCTGGCTGCATAATGAATAAAGGCTATTGTTCAGACGATGGTTTCGATTACTTCCGGTATTGGATCATATCGAGAGGCAGGAAAGTATATTATAGCGCGTTATCAGATCCCGACACATTGGTAGGGCAAATTAATAGCAATCTCAAATTTTATGATTTTGAAAGCTTCTCATACGTTGCCGCCCAGGCATTTGAGGCAAAAACGGGAAGAAGAATATATCCATTCATTGACTACGACAATTTCCTGTTTAGCGAGCGGTATTATCCTGAAATTAATTTCAGTTGGGATGGGCAGAATCCAGAAACGATGAAAGCTATATGCCCCAGCCTCTTTGCAGCAATGTTGGATTAATATAATTTACTTTCTTGGTTTTTTGTTATCAAGCTCCATTTGCCGTAATAGGCTTACTTTCAGTTCATCTAAAAAGGCAGTTGGATTTTTCTTTCTATACCTGATTTCATCGAAAGTTTTATAAAAACTGTTGTTAGGGCTGCCCCATTGTTGGAATATGGCTTCTGCTATTGCTTTGGTAGCCACTTTCCCAAAGGCCCCATAAGCAGCTAATGCATAAATAAGCTCTGCCAGTTGTACTTTGTGTGCTATCCAATGTAAGGACGGGTTTTTCCGGAAGGTTACATTTTCCAGTTGTTCTAGTTGTTCCAATACGTATGCTTTGAGCAATTCATTGTACCTAACACATGCCATTATATAGCTTTTCTTAGTAGAAAAATATGCATCCCAAAGCAGACTTTCTGACGGTGTTAGGATTTCTATATCAGAATATTTTCTTAGGAAGTACTGTTCGTCCCAAAAATCTGATTCCAAACGGTAGTACGTATAAAAGTCATGATGCTTTTCAAAGAATGTTTGAATGCCTCCCAGTTCGCTTCTGTAAAGAGTCTGCTGCTCTTCCTTACTACTCGCGGATGTTTTTATTTCAATTTGTGCAAGCCGGTTATAATATAGAAACTGGGCATATAGCGATGGCTGTGTGTGTTTAAAAAAAATAATTTCTTCCTGTGTGTTAGCAAATGTATATGTGTAAATGAAAGCCTTTAGTTCGTTAATGCTGTTCTTTACCGCTTTGGCGCTTTTGATAGCTTTTTGCAGGATACTCTCATTTGTATCGCGGGAAATTTCGAGTAGCTCACTTTTCAGTTTCTCTTGTAAATCGTCGGTAAGCGTTTGCAGCCGGGTAATCATACGTATAAGGTTGGTGTATCACTTTCACGATAATTCCATGCCGGTCAGGAGATAATAGGGGAAGGGAAAAACGGAAAAAGGTTAGTTATTCATAGGGAGCAAGGAGTACTGCAAAATAGCTCAAAATAGTTCCCTTTCCCATATTTTACCCAGCTAATCTATTTTCGCTGAGTCTGTGGCGAAATTCGACCATTTTTGAGGGAAATTCGTTTTTGGAAACGGAAAAGGGGAACCGAAGTCTATAGAAGACCTGGAAAATATTTGTCCAAATAACATTTGCACATTTAAAAATTTTATATTTTAGTAATATGAAACCTTAAGAAACCATGACCTTATCTAATCCTGTGCGGGTGGTTATTGTCGAGGATCAGCCCGCTATTCGCAAAGACGTCCGGGTGCTTATGCAAAGGTCCCCGTTTATAGTGGTAGGAGAATGTGGCAGCGTCCATGATGCACTTGTGCTTATTCCTGCAACACAGCCTGACTTATTGCTTTTAGATATTACATTGAGTGACGGGACAGCGTTTGACATTCTTCAGCAGTTACCCTCTATAACGTTTAAAGTAATTTTTCTTACAGCACACCAGGAGCACGCTATCAAAGCAATAAAATTTTCTGCACTTGATTATTTACTTAAGCCTCTCGATGAGCAGGAACTTACATCGGCTTTGGAAAAAGTCCTTATTTCCCATCCAGTAGCTTCGGAGCAAATTGCCATTGCTCAATCTCAATATGATAAAACCGGCCCCCGTAACCGGTTGGTATTACATGCCCTGCACTACCTGCAAATAGTGGATCTTGATGAGATCGTATATGCCAGGAGCGACACTGGGTATACGACATTTCATTTGATCGATGGCAGAAAGATTATTACTTCCAAATATTTAAAAGAGTATGAAGATTTGCTACCAACTACTATTTTTTTAAAAACCCATCAGTCCTATATAGTAAATATAAATTTTTTGGACAGATACCATAGAGGCAAGGAAGGGCAGCTCTTTTTAAAGAACGGCATTGAGATACCTGTATCTGCTCGGAGAAGAGAAGCGGTAGCCTCATATTTTAAATAAGTAACGATACTTCAAAATGAATCGAATTATAATTTTCTCAATAATACTTATTTCAGTTTCCTGTAGTAATCAAACCAGAAACCTAACATCAAAAGAGAAGTCGGTTGATTCAATAATTCTTTATATGAAAACCGTGATTAATCCGTATTTCCCAAAAATGCAGCTGGAGAAAGCAAAGTTTTTATTAGATAGCCTTTATCCTATAGTGCACCAGATTAACGACTATCGTTTAACCGGAAGCTGGTTGCGTTTGAGAACGGTACAGTTTAACTTACAAGGAAAAAACGACAGTGCTATTTACTATGCCAACCTGGCTTTGCAATTGGCTCAGGCACATGATACCGATAAGAAGGACTTGTTAGCTGCAAAATTTCAGTTGGCTGATGTACTGATTGATTTGAAAAAGTATGATAGTGCATTGGTTAATGCCAGAGAAGCCTATTATTTAGCAAGTAAAATCGACACTCCCGGGCTGCCACTCATATGTATAAAGATGGTCGAAATTTACAATGCAATAAAAGATTACTCCGAATCCAGGAAGTATATCTTTGAAGGCATGAAACGCAGTAAAATACCTCGACATAAAATTGTGTTTGCTAATCAAATTGCAAACTATTATGAAAACACTGGTAAGACTGATTCTGCTATATATTTTTTAAAATCTATTGAAAATGACACGACAATTGCAAGTCCATATTTTGATGCGGTAATATCGGAGAACCTGGGCATTTTATTAACAAAGAAAGAAAAGTTGGAGGAAGGTTTAAAATACCAAATGAAAGCCGCAAACTTAAATAAAACATTGGGCAGTATTGATGCGGGATCTTATTATTGGTTGGCAAGCACTTATTATAAATTGAGGAATTTTAAGCGTGCACAAAGAAGCCTGGACACAGCAATGTCCACAAGTGAATTGGGTAATGATTTAAACATAGTAAGCAAAATATGGAAGTTACGAGCAAATATATTTACTACAGAGAGAAAATACGAAAGGGCCTTATCGGCATGGGATTCTTCATTAACACATTATAAAGAGGAAACAGATTCTTCCATCATTGCACAAGCCAAAGAAATCGAAGCCAGATATTCTGTCAAGGCAAAAGATGATGAAATTTCTGCCCTTGCATTTGCAAACGAATCGAACAGGAAAATTAGCTATCAAAAGAATATCATAATTGCCGGGATGGGAATTGTAATACTACTACTGGTGGCTGTAGGTATTTTACTTTGGAGACGCAAACAAATTCGACAACAGCTCAATATTATCAGTTTACAACAAAAATCGTTAAGGAGCCAAATGGAACTGCACTTCATATTCAGCCTCTTGGGGGTACTGCAAAGTTTTATTCGAAATGGCGACACTGAAAAATCAATCCATTATTTGCAAAAATTCTCTAAACTTACCAGATTGAGCCTCGAAAATGCAAGAGAAAATTTTGTATCATTGAAAAGCGAGCTACTTGCGCTTGAATATTATTTAGATTTGCAAGCGATGCAATTGGAAAACAGATTTGAATACCACATGAAAGTATATGAAGGATATGATGAGGACGATATTTTCATACCACCCATGCTTTTGCAGCCTTTTGCTGAAAACGCAGTGTTACATGGATTCAATGAAATTGACTATAAAGGTGTTCTTGATATTGAAATTAACCGTAAAGAGAATATCATTGAATGTATAATTGAAGACAACGGTGCCGGTTTAAAACGAGCAGCGCCAGAAAAGAAAAAGCGACCGCTCGCTACAGCTATTACACAAGACAGACTTGCTGTACTAAGTCGGTTGACTGGCCGACAGGCTTCTTTGACAATTATGGATAAGCTGCATGAGCAGGCCCAATCCGGAATTAAAGTAAAATTGGCAATACCTTTCCAACAGATGCATGCTCAATAAACTGCCAAACCCTGGAAATAGATTTTATCTTTTTTGAGTAATGAAATAGATATAAAAAAGGATGGACCATAACGAAAAAAGAATGTTCTATCCTTTATAGGTAAAAACCAAAATAATGTTCTTTAATTGCATGCAATAAAAATGAGCTAAAATCATTTGTATGCAAAAAAATAAAATTGTTTCCGGCGACCGGCGTGACCTGGCTATAAGTGGCTGTGCAATCCGATTCAACAGTCAGAGTGCGCTTGAAATTACCTATGAGGAATCAGTGCTCAATTCAAAGGAGATTTCTGCCCTTCAATCTGGATCTATTAAGTACGGGCTTTACCAGCGGGATCACATACCATTTCTTTTGATTGAGATTGCTGATGTACAATTAGATTTCCCTATCAATGTTTACGACTTATCGCCATCCCTTCAACGGTATAGGCTTCACAATTTTCAAGGAGAGGCAGTATATAAAATATTTTTACAAACAACCAGGCAGGTGGTTGTCAAAAGAAAATTACGTTTTTCCCCACATTTTACTGTCCATTTAAAAAGTTGTTTTCAAAGACAACTAAAATACTATCATAGTGAATCAGAAGTCATAAGAAGAGTCAACGAGTTATTAGAATTTCTTGGAACGAAGCAAATGTTTAAAGAAAGCACACTTTATAAAATAATTTAGAAAAAGCACTTAATCATATATTTATTCGTAAATTAATGTATCCGATGTAATTGGATAGAGGGTAATGGTAAACAGTCCATTTCATCGGTAGCCCTGGGATGTAATAGTTTTCCGGAAAATTATTATGCCCCTCGGTAGTTCTCTGACCAGCCTGGTTTCGCATGACAGGTTTGGTCTGTCTTTTTCGTTTTACAGCATTTTATGGGTAACTATTAAATGGTAAAACCATTTTATGATGTATTTTCAACATCATGGGGTATCCTGGTCAGAATAAAGCAACTCAGGCCGGGGCATAATAAATACTACCCCTCAAACTATGTGGGCTGACGCCCAAAAGATTGAACCCAGGACCGTCGGCGGACTGGGTTCCTTTTTTATACAATGTACACCAAGTATTAGTTTTTATCTTGAAGCAACCCTGAATGTTTTTCTCCACTTTTCAATTTCCTTTTTAAGTTCTGGTAAATTTCTTTCCGGGGAAGTAGAACTAACATATTCCAGAAAGGCGGCTTTTACTTCTTCCTGCTCCCAGTCTTTAAAAGTAAAGCTGGCAGGTTGTTCAGGGTGTCTGTGGGCAGCGAAGCCATATAACAGCGGATATGGTGGCGCTGCGGTCAATGAATAGGCTATCAGCTTGTCGTACAACGCTGGTTTAAGAGCTTTTTGAAGATCCACGATTACTTCATTAATAACACGATCCTCTGCGCCTGCTTTTAGTGTATCTGCCAAAAATGGCATGCCTTCGGTATGAAAAAAGCTATGTAAATAGTCTAAAAACGGGCGTTCCATCACGTCCAGTAGGTCATAACTATAAAAGTCGTAATCCTTTTTAAATATTTCCAAAGAGAAATCATTTGTATGTTTTTCAATAATGAACTGGATCAGCTCACTTTCTTTAGCCTTCACTGTTTGTAAAGTAGGACCTATTATTTTATCGCCTGACCAGAGGCGGTATTTAGGCTTTATAAAAAGGGCGAAAAGACTGCTTTTATAATAAGTGGTTTTGCGGTTAAAAGTCAACTGTATGTATAAGGGAAAAACTGACTTCCCATGAAAGTCCACTTTCTTCAGCCGGTCATTAGGATAGACCTTATAGGATATTCGATAATTTTTGTCCATTTACCATCTTATTTTGAAAATATGGCCCAATAGGGTTAAAAGAATAAAAGCAATTTAAAACGAATCATGGTTTCTGCAAAAATTAGAAAAATCGCATATGTGAAGCGTTTTTAGTGGTGTTTATAAATGTTTGTTAGGTTTTATGTATTCTCATAACATTTTGTCGTAACTTAGTTGCATTTGGAAATGTCGAATGGGTGAGCTATTTGTGTAGAATGAAATAAAGTGGAGGTGTGACATGGAAAGGATGAAAACAACAGAGGCAATTGATATGCTTAAAAAAGATGGCGTGACGGTAACGGCAGAAGAGGCAGAGTTGATTTTGGAGTTTATTTATACGATGGCTGAAATAACCGTAGCGCAATGTCTTCGTGAACAGCATAACACTAACATCGAAACTAAAAATTTAACACAAATATGAAAATTGCCGATTTATATCTAAGAGTGGGTACCCCTGTGGTGGCCGACAGATCAAAAAGCCTGCAAGGTCAGGAAGAAATATTACGCCAGTATTGTAAACAGAACAATATAAAAGTGCGTAAAGTGATTTTTGAAGTTTGTTCAGGTGGCACTTTTAACCGGCCTGAATGGAAAAAATTGATGAGCGACTGGCTGAAAAATAAAGGCCAGGTAGATTTGCTCCTATTTACCACATGGGATAGATTCAGCAGAAGTATCAGTGATTCTCTGCAAATGATTGTTACCCTTCGGTCAATGGGAATAGAACCGCAAGCGGTCCTCCAGCCGAAACATTCGCTTCAGGAAGTTCAGCAATATAATATCACACTACAGGACCCGATTCGGGAAATACTGGAGGATAATTGGCCACGCTATCTTCTTAATTAAACTATTGAATTTAGAATGAGTATGAAAACAGCCGATATATACATTAGAGTGAGTACAGATGAGCAGGCCGACAAAGGGTATAGTCTGCGGTATCAGGAAGAAGTGTTGCGCAGGTATTGTGAAATGAACGGTATAACCGTTCGCAAGGTCATTAAAGAGGACTATTCAGCAAAAAGTTTTAAACGGCCAGAATGGGCAAAAATGCTGATTGACTGGCGCAAATATAGAGGTCAGGTAGATCTGATACTGTTTACGAAATGGGATAGGTTCAGCCGAAATGCCGGGGATGCCTACCAAATGATTAACATACTCCGGACATTGGGAGTAGAGCCGCAGGCGGTGGAACAACCGTTGGACTTATCCATACCTGAAAATAAAATGATGCTGGCAATTTACCTGGCAGCACCGGAAGTTGAGAACGATAGAAGAGCATTGAATGTTTTTTATGGCATGCGGCGGGCCAAAAAAGAAGGGCGCTTTATGGGTATAGCTCCTGTTGGGTTTGGCAACTTTATTACAGAAGATGGGAAGAAAAAATACATTGCTCCCAAAGAGCCGGATGCTGGCATTATGCGGTGGGTATTTAAGGAATTATCCGAGCGCCAGTTTAATGCCGAACAGATATTGAAGATGGCCAGGGAAAAGGGACTAAAATGCAGTAAAAATAACTTTTGGGTAGCTATTCGTAACCCGGTTTATTGTGGTAAGATTTTTATACCGAAATACAAAGATGAACCAGCATATTTTGTAAAAGGTCAGCATGAACCGCTTATTTCAGAAGGGTTGTTTAATGAGGTCCAGGACGTACTGGATGGCGGGAAAAAGAAGCAACGGGCAAAATTGGTGGTGGATGACAACTTCCCATTACGGGGATTTTTAATATGTCCGAAGTGTGGCCGCTTACTTACTGGTAGTTCCTCTAAGGGCAAATATCAGTACTACTCGTATTATCACTGTAATTCTGCATGTGGCTGGAGGCATAGCGCAGAAAGTACGAACCGGCTTTTTATTACGGATTTGAAAAAATATGTACCCCGTGCCGGTGCAGCGATTTATAAAAGGGCTATAAGGGATGTATATAAGGTGCAGGCAAAGGACCAGATGGACGAATATAAGGCCATGCTGAGCCAATTAGAGGAATTGACTAAGGAACTTACCAACGCGAGAAGATTGATGCTTAAAAACGATCTGGAGCCGTCTGAATACAGGGAGCTAAAAGCGGAATACCAGCCTAAAATTGACAACCTGGAGCACCGCCTGGCTAATTACTCTGTGAAATCGAATAGTATTGACGAGCTGTTGGATCGGGCGATAAATAAGGTTACCCAATTAGATAAGATATATAAAGATGGCACTACTCCTGAAAAGCGCCAGATAGTGAGTTCGATTTATCCGCAAAAACTGCAATTCGATGGTTTTGCTTTTCGAACTCCACGGCTAAATGAAGTGATTCGCATAATATGCAGTATGGATGCGGGTTTCGACGAAATGAAAAATGGGACATCGAGCGATTTTACGTCAATGTCCCATGAAGTGATCCCGCTGGGACTCGAACCCAGGACCCATACATTAAAAGTGTATTGCTCTACCAACTGAGCTACGGAATCATTCCCATTCCAAAGAGTATCTTTGTTTTTGGGAGTGCAAAAATACGGTAAAAACTATTGACGACAAATTTTTTGGGCAATATTTTTCAACGGGAAGAACATGGTTATCAACATTTTCCCCCTGAATGGGGACGTCCGGAAAATTTGATATCTTCCGCTCACAAAAAACCACCAATAATATGGGTGCATGGGAAATGACTAACTTCGGCAACGATACCGCAATGGACTGGATGTTCGACTTCGAAAAAGACCCCACCCTCACCCTCCTGGAGGAGACCATCGACAGCGTCTTCGAAGACGACTACCTCGACTCCGACATAGCGAGTGAAGCGCTCGCCGCCCTGGAGATCGTCGCCGCAGCCGGGGGACACCGGGCCAATGACTTCCCCGAAGACGTAACCGTCGAACAGCTCGCCGCGATCGCCACCAGGATCACCCCGCCATTCATCGACGACTGCAGGAAAGCCCTCGACAGGATCACCGATCCCGAAGACAACGAACTCTACGAACTCTGGGAAGAAGCTGGCCACGCCGAAGACTGGCTGAATATCGAAAAAGACCTGCGCACAAGGCTCGGGTGAGCCCTGGCGCAAAAAACCACCCCTTTTGTCGCGTTCCCACATCCCCGTCCCCGGGGGATCGGCGTAAGTTCGTATCCAAACTCCAATCATATGCCGACCAAATTCCAAACCGTCGACGAATACATCTCCACCTTCCCGCCCGCAACAAAGAAAGCGTTAAAAGACATCCGCTCGACGATCAAAAAGGCCGCTCCTGGCGCCGAAGAAGCCATCAGCTATAATATACCCGCCTTCAGGCTCGACGGCATGCTGGTCTGGTACGCCGGCTACAAGGAACACATCGGCCTATACCCCCGACCAAACGTCATCCAGTTCTTCAAAAAGGAGCTGACCAACTACAAACTCTCCAAAGGCGCCATCCAGTTCCCCCTCGACCGACCCCTGCCCGTCGAACTCATCACCCGGATCGTCAAATACCGGATAGCGGAAAACCAGGCGGAGGCGGCGGCAAAAACCAAAAAATCCAAAATAAAATAAAGGATTAATGGATTATTAAGAACCCTGTTAACCCTCCCGGCGCAAGTTTGCAATGGCCAATCGCTTAAAAATTGTTTGCCACCTTCGCCCATGTTTACCATTGCAAAACGATCGCTGGTCCACCTTTTTTTCGGTCCTGTTCCTATCCGTCGCCTGCTATTCGTCCTCGCGGCGACCTGCGGCACGACCTTCGCGACGCCCCTCACCGCCTCCGCCCAAAACCCACCCACCGCCGCCCAAAACCAAACCACTGCCGTCGCGCAACCCCAGCCCGTATTCACAGGCGAAAGAACGACCTGGCACGAAGGCTTTGATCGCTACGACTACCTGATGGATGAGCTGAGCCTCGAGATCACCCCCTACAAACGCCCGGAAGACGAGAAATACGGCGCAAAACCCGCCGAACGCGGTAAGCTGCGCTGTGTAGTCGTCGCGCCCAAAAAAGCCGCCCCCGGCAACCCCTGGAGCTGGCGCGGCTACTACTGGGACCACGAGCCACAAACCGAGATCGAACTCCTCAAACGCGGCTTTCACGTCGCCTGGATCATGGACGACGCCGACCGTCACTGGGACGCCTGGTACGCGTATCTCGTCAACCACGGCCTCAACCCCAAACCCGCCTTTATCGGCATGAGCCGCGGAGGGATCAACGAGTTCGTCTGGGGAACCATGCACCCGGATAAAGTAGCCTGCATCTACGCCGACAACCCGGCGCTAAGACCCGAGAGCTTCAAAGGCCTCGAAAACCTGGCTAACCACGATGTACCCCTGCTGCACGTCGTCGGCAGCTATGACTTCCTCCTGGAAAAATACACCCTGCCTGTTGAAGATATCTACCATCGCCTCGGCGGAAGGATATCCCTGCTAATAAAAGAAGGACCTCCCCACCACCCGCACAGCCTGCGCGACCCGATGCTGATCGCCGGCTGGATGGAAGCCAACTATAACAGCGGAAAAGACCTCGACGATAGCCTATACGCCCGATTCCCCCTCCTTCCCGCAACGAAATTCATCCGGTCCTACTATTATAGCTACGCGAACAAATACATAGCCGTTCTGCCGGAAAGCACCTACGCCACCTGCCGGGGTCCCCTCTTTACGGACTGCTATACCCGCTACGACGCCTACACTCCTAACTGGCTCGGTCTTACGGGCATGACCATCCTCGCACCCAAACAACCCGCACCGGGCAACCCCTGGATATTCAAAGCCGATCGCATCGGCCGGACAACGGAACCAGTAGACCTTGCCCTGTTGTCCAAAGGATATTATATCGTCGCGGCGCCCGTAACGACACAGCCAGGCCCCGAAAAAAACCAGTGGGATGAGATCTACGATCAACTGACCAGCCACGGCTTCTCAAAAAAACCAGTCATGGAAGGTCGCGGCGCCGGCGGCGGAGAAGCATACTACTGGGCCATCAACAACCCCGATAAGGTCTCGGCCATCTATGCCGAGAACCCGGTGCTAAAGAGCCTCCAAAGCAAAAGCCCGCTTGCCGATACACTAAGCCCGCTTGCAAACGCACACATCCCGATACTACACCTCTGCGGGTCCGAAGACCCCTGGTACCCGGCCAACACAGAGCAGATACAAAAGAGATACAGGCAACTAGGCGGCAATATGAGTGTCATCCTCAAAAAAGGAGCCGGCCATTTCGACGTCGCCGACGATCCCACACCCGTCGTAACATTTATTTTAAACAATAGCCAACACCAGCCAAAATGAGAATAGTATTCCTCTTCCTGATCAGCATCTCCTCCCTGACCGCCCACAGCCAGACCAGCCAGCTCATGGCCGGGACCGCTAAGATCAACATCACTCCCCCTACCAAAGAGCCTATACACGATTCGGTCTACGCCCGCGCCCTGGTCCTCGAATCCGGCAACACAAAGCTCGCCATCGTCGCCGTAGACCTCGCGGTCTTCACCAGCGAACGGATCGAAAACATCTGCAGAGAGAAATACGGCATCCAAAAAGTCTTCCTCTGCTCTTCCCACAACCACTCGGAACCCCAGCCTGACGGCAAACGCTCGTTCCAGCAGGGCAACCCCTTCAGTACCTTCTATGAAGACCAGGTCATCAAAGCCATCGGCGAGTCCCAAAGCCACCTCTGGCCTGCCCGCATCGCCGCCGGCCGTAAAACCTTTCCACAGCTGGGCTTCAACCGGCTGATCGTCCGGGAAGACGGCCACTCCCGGGAATCCTGGTTCAGCGACGATCAATATACTTCCGAGAACCCCGAGCGTATCCCGTTCGGTCCTGTCGATCCGGAAGTTGGGGTCGTTCGCATCGACGACGAACACGGCCAGCCAAAAGTGATCCTCATGAACTATGCCTGTCATGCGGATATCGTTTGTTTCAACTATGCCGTCAGCGCCGACTATCCCGGTGTCGCCTGCCGCAAGGTCGAAGAGGCCTTCAACGATCAGGTCAACTGTCTCTTCGTCCAGGGCGCCGGCGGGAACATCGAGTCCCTGCAGATCAGCTCCCGACGTAAAGGGCCTGACGATCCCTTCCAAACCGACTACGCCCCTATGGAACGCACCGGCGAGCTGCTGGCCTTCCAGACTGTCAAGCTCGCCAAAAGCCTCTCCCCGGCAGCTGCATCTACAACGCCCGTGACAGGCGCCACGACGAACGCCCCGCTGCAGCTGATCGACGACTCCCTTCACTTCACCGGCCGGTTCAACAAGAAGCTCGACTACAACGTACATCTCTCCACGATACTGGTCAATAATAATATCGCCATCGCGGCCTGCCCCGGCGAGCTCTTTGTACAACTCGGACTCGAATGGAAAAAGAAAATGGAGGGGGCGGAAGTTACTCCGCTGTTCTTCGGATATACCTGGTCCGGCGGCAACTGGCCGGGCTATATTGCGGACGTCCGCTCGGCCGCGCTCGGCGGCTACGGCGCCGACCAGGGCGGGAATCTCATAGAAGTGGGAGCCGGCGAAGCGATCATCACCCGCCAGCTCACCAATTTTTATCGCGTCAATGGTCTCCTAAGAGATAAGCCAGGCCCTGTCGGTTTCAAAGGAGGAGCACAATGGATCATCAGACCGTTCAAACCATGATCATCGCCGCGGCACCTCCTCCCCATACCCACTCCTGCCATGCCACCAGGCCGCCGCCTGCCCCGCCAGCCACAAATAATAATCACTCCCCAGGTCGGCGTCGATTCCCACAAACGCCCCACTGCCATTCAGCGGCAGCCGGTCAGCCGTATTACACTTGAATATCGCCGTCCCCTCATTCACCTCATCGAACATCGCAATATATAACATCGACGCACCGGCCGCACGCGCCCCAGCCACCTGCTTCCAAAAAAACCGCCCCCGATCGCGATCGATCGCCCGCGAAGCCGGACCATTCATATTCTTCCACGAAAATCCCGGATAGGCCAGCGGTACATAGTCCACACCCGCAGCAGCACACCAGGCTATATCCAAACCAATTAACCCCTTAAAAGACGAATACCCGGCTTCATCATAACGCCCTACAAACCACGGAGCGACAATCTCACTTTTCCTGATCAATCGATGCAAAGAAGAATCCGGCAGCGCATCGCGCCCGAGTTCCCTCCAGTACGTCGGCACCCCAACCATTACGCTAAATCCCCGCGCATGCACCCCGTCGATGATCTTCTCCGCCTCGCCAAAACCATAACGACGATGATCGTTGAACCCAATCCCCCAGACCACCACCAGCGGCCTGCCCCGGTGATGCAGATAGGTCGGACTCTTCGATCCCCCTGACAGATCATACTCTGAAGAAAGTTCGTCCAGGTCACGAAGTAACAGCTGCTCCTCCCCCGGCTGCATACCGCTGAGATCATACATGATACAGATCGCCCGGTCATAGCGACGCGCCGCCGCCATCGCGCTCGCAAGCACGGTATTGAAATGCTTCTTCCCGCTGGGATTGCGGATCTCCGCCACGAACCGCTGCATGAACACCCCGTCGATCCCATAATCCTTCATCCACTTGAAATGCAGGTCAATAGTAGAAGCGTCATATGGACTAAAAACGAAAGCAGGAGAACCGTCCGCATAGGCAAACGGCGTAGCATACGTTTTCTTAAATTCCCGGACATCCGGCCAGAGATCGATCTCGCACGAACCCGGCGCGAACACCCCCCTGTGCTCATAGTGATGCCAGTCCCGCCCCGCACTGTCGCCCGGCGTATTGAACCATCCCTGGTATCCCGCCATAACGAGACCCTTATACGAAGGATAACCAACCGCCGCGGCCCCCGCAGCATTTACCGGGCCAGGACCCGTCTTTGTCTGTATCACTTTCTTGATCGTCCCATCCGCGTTATAGAACAGCTTGTCCACACAGATCGACCGCAGCCAGTCAAAATGCGAGAGCGCGCTGTTATGATAGAACGCATACCACTGCCCCTTGTATTCGACGATCGATCCATGGTTGGTATAGCTGTCCGTCGGATCCATATAGATGCCCTGGTATTTCCACGGCCCCAACGGGCTGCTGCTGGTCGCATACCGCATCCGGTTGTGCTGCCCGGCAGAGTCGTGATTATCAGAATAGGAAAGATAGTAGACCCCGTTGCGCTTGTGTACCCAGCTCGCCTCATGAAAATCCTGCAGCCCCTCCATCGGTTGCATAGCGCCATCCACCTCCATCATATTATCCTTTAATTTCCCACCTTCACAATGACCGCCACCGCCATAATACAGGTAGGCCTGCCCGTCATCGTCTACAAAAACGCAGGGATCGATCATCGGCTTCAATCCGTCGATATAGCCCTGCACCTTAAAGCCCGAAGCCGGTTCCTTGCTCGTAGCAACACCGATCTTCCAGGTGCTGTTCCACTCCTTGCCGCTGCCCGTAGGATGCGGGAAATAGAAATAGTAGGTGCCATTCTTGTACGCGCAGTCCGGCGCCCACATAAACCCACCCTCTGGCCGTCCCCAGCCGACCTGGCTCGCCTCGAGTATCTGGCCGTGGTCCTTCCAGTGCACCATGTCATCTGTGGAATATACGTGATACTTGTCCATCAGGTCACACCCCCTCGGCGGCGCGACGTCATGCGAAGGATAAACATACAGACGGCCGTCAGCCCAGACATGGGCCGACGGATCCGCCGTATAGATATCAGTTACAAAGGGATTCTGCGCTGAACTCACCAAGGGCACGGAAAAAAACAGCGCAGAAACAACAGAAACAGATCTTATACGCATAAAAACAATTGTTTACAAATTACTTTTGACCGGACAGGTCCACCAGGATCGGGGCCGATATATCATATTTCTGATAGCTGTCCTGCAGCTTGACGCCGATGCACGCGTGATAGGTCCACCCCTTCTGCAGCTGGTTGACGGATAGCGTATAGGTCGTCGCCGCAATAGCATCGCTCCAGTCCGTCGGACCAAAGCTAACGACAGAGCTGCTCTCGTTATAATAAGACTGAAGGAAGGCGCCGCTGCCCACAATCGGCGTACTGTTCACGAACAGCCGGGCCTCCATCAACCTGGGCATCCCAACCGTCCGGGGCGCCACCATCTGGAAGGACACCTTCAGCGAATCTGCATTCTGCGTGTGCTGGACATTGACGATCTCGATATAGGGCACAACCTTGAAGTCTTGCGTGGTATTGCCCTTGATATCGATCAGGATGCTGTCCGTCGGCCAAAAGGCGCCCTTGATCGGAATAATGCTGTAGTGCCCGCTGAAGATGCGTGTATCTTCAAAGGTGCCGTCCGGCTTGGAGGGGATGTCATAGGGCGATGGGTTGTCGCTCCAGCTCAGCTGGTGCAGCTCGATCTGGACGCCGCCCGTCTCGGTCACCAGGTTCTTCCCGGTGACGCTGTCGATGATATTGCCCTGGAAAGCCGAATCCGGCCCGGGGATATTGTCCACCTTGGTGCACCCGAAACCCAACAGCAGGAATCCGGCGCCAATCAACCTCTTTATCGATAATTTCTTCATAATAATAACTTTAAACAAATTGTATTTTTTTAGTAACCGGGGTTATTAGGAGGCAGGTTGGCATCCTTCGACAGCTCCCCACCCGGCAGCGGCTCATAGTACCAGTTCTTCTGGAAGTTGTAGGTCCGCTTGAACGTCTCCAGCTGCTTGAGGAAGATATACTTGTTCTCCGTCTCGATATAATAAGGCAGCAGTCCATAACAGTTGCGGTTGTTCAACACCTGGTCCGCTGTCCGCCACCGCCGGATATCCCACCAGTACTGGTGTTCGAAAGCCAGCTCCTTACATCGCTCGTTGCGGATCGTATCGATGGTCATGCTCGCCGTAGCCGGCGCCGCACCCGCGCGGTCGCGCAGCAGGTTGATGGAGTTCAGCGCATCGGTCTGCGACGCCGCATCGCCCAGCTCATATGCGGCTTCTGCCCGGTTCAGCAGCACTTCTGCATACCGCATGTCGATATAGTTCTGAGCGCTCTGGTAGAGACCACAGGCGGAAGCAGCCTTGTTATAGTCCACATACTTCCGTACATAAAAGCCCGTCCGCGTACGATCGTCACCAGCTGTGCTGATGCCGGCCCTGCCGATCACGTCCATGCCGTTGTGCACGTCGATATCTACGCCGATCCAAAGATTGACGTTCAGCGCGTCATTCGGCGTATTCAGGTTGTTGGATAGCTCCTGCGCCGCGCTGCCGGTAAAGCTGTGATAGATCCCCCGCTGTACGTCAAAGCTGACGCCGCGCAGGGTGGCGCCGGGGAAATAAATGGTACCCAGCAGGCGGGGCTCGAGACCGTTCATCAGATCGGCCCGGTTGTCAAACCGCCTGGGCGTGCCGTCCGCCTCGACCACGGGCAGCGCTCCGTAGCGTTCTACATAGTCCAGCGTCGGATAGGCGCGGGATAGACCGTCGGCCGTCATGATCCGGCAGGTCATCGTCGCATCCCAGCTATGGGGACCGTTATTGTCCTGGTTCCGGCTGGGGTCGGACAGCGAATATTGCCGGACGAAGATCTGCTCGTTATTTTGCTTCAGGAACACATCCACATAGTTCTGTACCTTATCCGGATAACCACCGGTGTACAGGCTGAAATGCCCTTCCACCTGCTTGGCCGCGTTATAGGCCGCCTGAAAATACTTGCTGGCGTCGGCGGCCGGAATACCTACCAACCCTTTGTCACGGGCGGGACCGGCGACAAAATTTACGGAGCCATATTTAGCGATCGTGCCGGCATAGAGCATAGCCCTCGACTTGTAGGCCATCGCCGCATACTTGTTGGCCTGTCCCGGAAGGACGCCATTGGGATCGCTCATCAGGCTAAAGGCTGAATCGAAGTCCGACCCGATGAAATCATACACTTCTTCCTCCTTGTTGCGAGGCACCTGCAGCGAGGCGGGAGTCGCATTCGCATCGATCACGTCCTTGACGATGGGTACGCCGCCATACCGTTTGACCAGCGCAAAATACGTATACGCCCGGCAGAAATAAGCCTCACCCAGCCATTCGTTGACCTGCACCGGCGTAAAGTTCTTGGCATAGGTGGGCAGCGTATGGATCAGCACATTGATCAGACGGATCTTGTCGTAGGGCCAGTATCCAAAACCCTGCGCCGCGTCGCCCGTTCCCCCGAAAGGCCCTACCATTTCCCCATCGATGGCGTCGGTATGATAGAAACATTGCCAGCGGCCTCCATCACCCGTCATAAAGCCGTTCTGCGGCTCGTATACGAAGTCCTCTACAGGCAGCGTCGTATAGAGGGTGGCCAGGTAAGCCTGGACGCCGTTTGCATTGGTAAATACGGTTTCGTCCGAGATGACCCCCAGGGGCGGCGTGTCCAGCTTGTGACAAGCCCCCAGTATCGATATGGTTAAAACAAAAGTTATATAATAATTGATCTTTTTCATCAGTTGAGATTTTAGAAAGAAACAGAAGCTCCTACGCTAAAGGTTCGGTTAAGAGGATAGAGATAGCCGCCCTGCGAAATATTCCAGTCCTGTCCGGCGATCGCCAGTCCGGGATGTTCCGGATCGGCGTATTTTACCCCGGTGATCGTCGCCAGGTTATAGCTGTTGACATATACCCTCAGCCCCTGGACACCCACCTTTGCCAGCAGGTTCTTCGGCAACGTGTAGCCGATCTCAAGGCTCTTTACACGTACATAGGTGGCGTTCTGAACGGCCCTTGTACCGTCCTCCAGGGGAGCCCCGGTCGCGGAATAATATCCCGGGACCCACTGGGTGTTCGGGTTGAACTCATTGGCTTTCGGGTCTGCCGTGTGCCAGCGGTTCAGGAACTGGACAAAGGCGGAACCGTTGTACATCAGCGGCTGCTGTAATTGCTCCGCCAGCTGCATATGAAAATCCGTCGCACCCTGCAATAGTACGGAGACGTCGAAATTATGCCAGTTGGCGCCGAGCGTCATGCCGAAGTTGATGATCGGCAGGTTCTTAGTTGCGATGGGCACCTTGTCCTTGTCGTCGATCACCCCGTCGTGGTTGATATCCTGGTAGTAATAGTCCCCCGGCGTGACGTTGTTGTTACCCCCGCCCGTATTGACCTGCCAGTTCTGTATCTGGTTGTAGTTCTGGAATTGACCACCATAGAGATAGCCCCACCAGATATTCGCATAGCGGTCCCCTGTCTGGTTCTTGTACTGATCGTACTCGCTGTTGGCACGGGTCTGCTCGAAATGGAGGTTCTTGATGCGGCTGATCCCAATATTCCCGCTCACGTTATAGGTTACATGATGTATCGTCTGGTGATGGGTCAGCGTCAGCTCGATGCCACGGGTCTGGTCGCTGTTGATATTGGCCTGTGACACCTGCAGACCGGAGGTTGCTGGTAAGGTGCCATTCGGCGGATAGGGAATGCCGGTGCGGTTGCGGTTGAAGTATTCAAAGCTGCCGCCGATCAACCCGTTGAACAGATCGAAGTCCACCCCGATGTTGAGGGTCTTCGACTGCATCCAGGTCAACGCGAGGTTGGGAATGCCCAGGGGTGTGATGCCGGCGACATACTGGCCGTTGATCACAGTACCTCCATTGTCCCCCGGATAGTTGTAGCCTGCCAGCCATTGATAGCTGAGGGCAAGATCATCCCCGAGCAGACCATACGAGGCTCGTACCTTCAGGTTATTGAGGATGTTGGCCGGTATCCAATTCTGCATAAAGGGCTCGCTGCTGATCCGCCAGCCCACCAATCCTGCCGGGAAGAAGCCCCAGCGGTGGACAGGGCTGAATTTGCTCGACCCGTCCTCGCGGAAGGCGAACTCAGCCAGGTAGCGGCCCTTGTAGTCATAGTCAAAACGCCCGACATAGCTCTTGGTCACCTGCTGGATCAGCTGGCCCTTGTCCTGGCCAACCTGCCGGTAGTTGTTATCTCCGGCATTCCCCGCAAACAGATAGGGCAGCCCCAGGGAAAAGGATTCCTGGGCCGAGAAATTGTCACCCGTATTGTATTGCTCCTCATACAGGGCGAGCGCAGTGACATTGTGCACACCGCCAAACTGCCGCTTATAGTTCAGCGACAGCTGCATCAGCGTATTGGTATTGGTATAATACTGGCGCTGGATCGTCGAAGGCGAGTGGACCAGCGTGGCCGCATAGGTATCCGTTCCGGGGTCGTATTTATACAGGTTGAAGGCCTTATTGGAGATCGTATTGTCTTTCACGATATATCCGTAATTGTACAAGCCCTTTGCCATCAGTCCCGGAACGCCGGGAATATCGAATTCCAGGTTCATCTGCGCCTGGATGTTCTTTATCTTAAAGATATTCTGCCCCACAATATCGGAATTGGTCATGGCCACCGGATTGGAGTTATCCGGCTCCCAGTTGAGATACTTGGGGTTGTTGTTGGCATAGATCTGATCGGTGGGCACGAGGTCCTCCGCATATTTAAAGATCGTCCATACCGACGAGTTGGGGGCATTCTTCGTGTCGGTATAGCCGGAGACCAGCGCCGACCCCCGCAGGTACTTGTTGAAATTGACGTTCACGTTGCTCCGGAAATTCCACCGGTCATAGTTGATGCTGTTGGTCTTGAACAGACTGCCCTGGGTCAGGTAGCCCAGGTCGAAGAAATAATTCACGTTCGCGCTGCCCCCGGTCATATTCAGGGTATGCTGGGTCTCCGGAGCCAGCGGACGCGTAATGGCCTTCATCCAGTTGGTGGAATGCAGCTTCCCGCTCTGGTACAGCGCAATGACGCTGTCGGAATAGACGGGCGGAGCGGTAGTCAACGTATTGGTCTGCAGGTTCCGCCGGGTCTGCTCATTCCAGAGCTGCATGAATTGCACCGCATTAACAGGCTCAGGAACATCCAGGAACTGCTGCCAGCTCTGGTTGACCGAATAGCTGATATTGAATTTGCCATTGGCATTGTGGCCATGCTTGGTGGTCACCAGGACGACGCCATTGGCGGCCTTCACACCATAAATGGCGGCCGAAGCATCCTTCAGGACGGAGATATTGTCGATCTCCGAAGGGTCCATGCGGGACAGGTCGTCTGAGCTGCGGGGTACCCCGTCAACAATGATCAGGGGCGGGCTGGGGTTTGCGGTCTGGTGTCCCGGCTGGGTAACAACAGGATTACCAAAACCCCGGATATCATACGCCGTGTTGAAAGACCCTGGCTCGGAGGTCATCTGCTGGATCCGGACTCCGGGAACCTTCCCCGTCATCATGTTGACCACGTTCTCGTTCTTGGTCGTCACCAGCTCGTCAGCCTTGATGACCGCAACAGCCCCCAGCACATTGGCCTTCTTCTGGGTGCCATAACCCACCACGATGACATCATTCATAGAGGTGTTCGTCAGCTGCCTCATCGATACATTCACGGGTTCGCCGGCGACTACTTTTAGCGTCACCTCCTGGTACCCGACATAGCTGACGACGATCGTTTCTCCGGGCCTGGCCGAAAGGGTGAACTCACCTTTCGCATCCGTCGTGGCCCCCTTGGCGCTGTTCTTATGGCGAACGCTCGCCCCGCCCAGGGGCTCGCCTTTTTCACTCACAACCTTCCCGGTCACGGTCACCGTCGAACGCTGGGTAGCAGCAGGCTGCTGCGCCACAACAGGAAAACGAATACTTAACAATAATAATAAGAGTAAGACGCACAAGCCAGCAGGTGGCTTTAGAGCAGGAGCATAGCAGTAGCAGCCCTGTCTTGGGAGTAATTTTCTCTTCATACGGAAGCCGTTTAATTTTGTAACGGCAACCTACTCGCAAAGGCCTAATGACAGGATTAATTATCCGCTAATAAAGCGATTAATTTCACTTTTTTTTCACTTAAGGTTATGTTAAGGTTGTATTAGGGGTCAATCCTGGGTCACCTTTACCCAGTCGACCCACATCCTGGCCTCCCGCCGCTTGATCTCCTCGAGCGTAGAAGCCGACAGCCCGTAATAGGGCTCCTTGATCCCATTTACCTTTGCGGGATAGACCCCGCCGACAGCAAAATTCAGGATCAGGTATTTATTATTGTCGAAAGCCCATTTCCCCTTCGGCGAGATAAAAGTCTTTGAAATGCCGAACATCTTCCTGCCGTCATATTTAAAGGTCAGGCTGTCCGGTGTCCAGTCCACCGCATAGATATGCCACTGGGTCACGTCATTCCCTTTATCGAAATAAGCCTTGGCCACCGGCCCTTTATCCCCGCTATAGCAGGGGCCGTGCACCGCCGCGCTCGCCCAGTCCTTTTCACCTACATACTCCATAATGTCTATCTCCCCCGTCGCCGGCCATGCCCCATTCCCCAGCATCCACCAGGCCGGCCAGAGCCCCTGACCATCCGAAAGCCTGATCCGCGCCTCGGCAGTGCCGTATTTAAAGTCGAACTTCCCCTTCGTATTGATCCGCCCCGACACAAAGTCGAAATGCTGTCCATCTTTACTCACAAACCCGGGAGAATACAGCGGACGCAGGACAAGCGCATTGTTTTCCAGGTAAATAGTAGCGCTGCTGTCGACATACCCTTGCAGCTCATTGTTGACGTGCATCCCGGAGACCTCGACATTCCATTTGCTGCGGTCCAGCACCTTCCCGGAAAAGTCGTCAAAGAAGACCACCCTTTTCCTGATGGCAGGGGTAGCCGGCATACATAAAAATAGTAGCGCGGCGAGAGCCGTTAACCTCGTGTGTATCATACGCATAAAATTACTGGTAAACCCTTACATAATCTATTTCCATCTGGTCGGTGCTGAAGGCCGGGTCTACCGTCCCCCCAAAATTCCCTCCCATTGCCAGATTTAAAATAATAAAAAAGTTCTGATTGAATGGATAGCTGCTGTTATTGGGCAAGGTGTAATAAACCACATCGTCCACCGACAGCTGGATGCTGGCCGCTGACCAGATCGCGGCATAGCGGTGGAAATCGGTGCTGGCCGTGCTGATCGTCGTCGTTCCCCCATCCCCGTATTGTCCTTTCTGCTGCGGATAGTGCATGGTCCCGTAAATGGTATTCTTCTGGTTGCCGTTCTGCTCCATAATATCGATCTCCCCACAGGCTGGCCAGCCTGCCGTGATAATATTATTCCCCAGCATCCAGATCCCCGGCCAGGTTCCTGTACCTGCCGGCAGCCTGGCCCGGACCTCGATCTTCCCATACTCGAAGGAATACAGCCCCTTCGTCAGCAGCCGCGCCGAAGTGTACGCGCTCCCGTTGTAGGATTCCTTTTTTGCGATGATCTTCAGCGTGCCATTCGAGACCACGGCATTGTCCGTCCGCGAAGTATAGTACTCCAGCTCGTTGTTGCCCCAGCCGCCCGAGCCGGTGCCGATATCATTCCCCCATTTCGTAGCATCGGGCGAACCCGCGACATCGAACTCGTCGGACCAGATCAGCGAGGACTTGATGACGACCGACACCTGTACCGACTGAGAAGCCGTCAGACCGCCCGCACTTTTAGCGACCACGTTGACCGTGTAGTTACCCGAAGCCGGATACTTATAGGTGACGGCGCCACTGGCCACGGTCTGAAAGACCCCATTCCCGAAATCATAGTCATAGCTGACGGCATTGGTGGCCGTCGCCGTGAAAGCAACATTGCCACTGCTATCGGCATTGATTTTAGCTTGAACGGTCAATCCGGAAGGCGCCGTATCGGAAGGCCCCTCCGCAGTTTTTTTACCACAGGCAGCAGAGATGAACAATACCAATAGCAGGGCAAATGTTACGATTTTCATGCGTATGAATTATTATTTGATTTTCAGTATCTGGTACCAGGCATTCCCGTCGGCGCCTATATTCCGCAGGGTCATTACGCCACCCGAAAGGGAAAGTATCTCGTAGGTATTGGCGCCCGTGCCGAAGTCGACGATGCCGTTGCCGGGCACCGTAAACTGTATTCCGGTAGAATTGGAAGCGTTCGAACCCGTGTTAGCCGCAGCAAAACCCAGATTCTTCGTTCCGCCGGTCGCAATGGCATAACAGTTGTCCGGACCGCTGACGCCATAAAATCCCGTAGCGGCAGAGATCAAAAAAGACTCACCTTTATTGTCTACGGTCAGAGAAATGCTGTTGGCCCCTGTCTTCGTGAACGTTATCTCATCGTCATAGGCGCACGAAGGCTTCTCATTGGGCTGCGCCTTGTACCAGTCCGCCGAGAACGAAGTATTGGGTCCCACCCCGAAATGCCCTGCCGTTCCGCTGGCGCAGACCCAGGTCTGCGACGAGCCATTTGTAAGGGCCGTCATGACGTCAGCCGGTATCTGAAACGTATAGAGCACCCTCACCTGCTTCGTCGCCGTCGAAATGGCGCCCCCCGTGCCGATCGCATTCACCGAGATGGTATAGGTGTTGGTGTCCAGCGTCGTATACTTATAGCTGGCCGCTCCGCTGCTGGTCACGACCGAATCGCCCGTCCCGAACAGTATCTTATAGGTCAAAGCATCGGTGGCCGTCGCGCTGATCGTGACATTCCCCGACCCGTCCCCGGCCGGATGGGTGGCGTCCACACCCTGTACGGTAGCCGTGATCGCCAGATTGGTGGGTGTCTTGATCTTGCCAAAACCATAGTCGGTCTTCTGACAGGCCACGATACCCGCGCCCGCCAACAGGACGAACGCTGCTATATAGATGAAACTCCTTTTCATAATGATCATTTTATAAAAGTGTTACGTCATCGAAATAAAAGACCTTCCCCGAGCCGCCCGCGCCAAAATCGAAGAAGATCGAGCATTTATCATATTTATAGGCTGCATTCCAGGCCGGCGTCCCCGAAGCGTTCTGACTGAGATCGAAGGTCAGCGTCTCCCACTGCCCCGCCTTCGTCGTCAGCACGTCCGTCTCCACGGAGTGTGTTCCATCGCCGTGCTCCTCCAGTTTGAGCTTGATATCGAGACCGGCAGCCGGTGAATACACCCGCACCGTCATCTTCGGCGCCCCGGTCTGCGGGATGACCGTCGCAAATCCACCTGCACCACCGATCGTCGTTCCTGCCCAGGTCTGCGCGCCGTTGGTTTTTACGGTCTTCATCACGTGATTGGTCGCATCGACCGGGTCCACAGTATACGTCGACGCATCCCCGCCAAAATCACTAACGGTATAGTCTACCGTGGGGCTCTCGAACGTAACAGGCAGATCGATCTGCGACAGCGAAAACACGGACAGGTTGTCGAAATAAAAGACCTTGCCCGAGCCCGTGACTCCAAAATCAAAGAAGATCGACGCCTTGTCATAGACATAGCCGCTGTTGAACGCCGGCGTCCCGGGAGCAGTCTGCACCAGATCGAAGACCAGCGTCTCCCACTGCCCCGCCTTCGTCGTCATCACATCGGTCTCCACAGAATGCGTACCGTCATTATGGTCTTCTACCTTGAGCTTGATATCCAGACCCGCCGCCGGCGAATAGACCATCACGCTCATCTTCGCCGCATTTGCCTTCAGCGGCACCGGCGTCGGAAAGCCCGATGCCCCGCCAATGGTCGTTCCAGCCCAGACCTCGGCGCCAGCTGGCTTTACTGTCTTGATCACGTGATTGCCGCCGCCCGTCGGATCCAGCATCAGCACAGAAACATTCCCTCCAAAGTCAGACATCGTATAGTCCGTATTGGGATCCTCGAAGGTCACCGGCAGACTTATCGGTTTAGACACATGGATAGTATCTTTCCAGGTGGACGTCTCCGACCCGCCACTCAGCGCCACCACGCGCACCACATAGGTCCCCGCGCTGGCATAAGTATGCGCCACCGCGACACCCGCCAGCGTCTGCGCGAACGGCTCGGGCGAAAACCCCGTCGAATCCCCAAAATATATTTTATAAAAAGTCGCATACTGCGCGGTCGCCGAGACGCTCACGCTCAGGTTGGTGATACTGACCTTCCCCACCAGGTTCAGCGGTGTGATATACGAGACCGTCAGTGACTGCGTGGACGTCGATACCCCACCCTTCAGGTCGTGCCCCGTGATCTTCACCTGGTAAGTTCCTTCCGAATAGACGTGCCGCACCGTCTTCCCGGCCGCCAGCGAAGCCGCCTGCTTCGTCGTGTCCCCGAAAACCACGTCGTATGAAACGATCCCCTCGCCGCTGGGCGCGATCGTGACCAGGCCCGTATTGTCTTGGGTGATAGTGAACATAGCGCTTGCTTTGGCCGCCGAAGTACCCGCAGCGACAAAAGAGACGTCCTTGTACTCTTTTTTGCACCCGCCGGTCAGACCAGCCAGCAGAACGAGCAAATAAATATGTTGATAGCGCATGATTGTCGATTTAAGTTTAATACCCTTTATTTTGCGTCAGTCCCGATACTTTTATCTCCTGGTCGGGGATAGGGAACAGCTCGTGCTTGCCCGCCTTGAAGCTGGTCCCCAGCACCGTGGCGGCCTGACCCGTCCGGACGAGATCGAAGAAACGCTCGCCTTCCATTGCCAGCTCAAGCCTTCGCTCGTTCAGGATAGCCGTGTACAGCGACGATCCCGTCGAGGTTATATCGTGCAGCTGATCCCCAAAGGCGCGGCGCCGCACCTGGTTCAGATATCCCTGCGCCTGCACGTCATCCGGGTTTGCTTTCTTATTAAAGGCCTCCGCCGCCATCAACAGCACGTCGGCATACCGGATGATCCGCTGGTTGTTGAGATAGTTCAGCTCAGGCTGACCCGCAGTCTGTCCCTTCCGGGGCAGGTATTTCTGATCATACAATCCGGTATTCTTATACGGCGCTACCTGGTAGGTTATATTATAGGAGGGATTGGCAGCCTTATAGGCTTCGATGTCCAATACCGTTGCGGCTTTGCGCTGGTCTCCGGCAGCGTAGGCCGCCGCCAGATCCTGCGTCGGCAGATTGGTGCTCCATCCCGGCGCATAAGGCATATCTGCGCTGCCGGCAAGCCCGCGGATGCCACACTGCTGGACGGCATAGTTACCCTGCCCTTGCAGCACATTGGACCATTCATAATATGGGGAAGCATTCGAATACTGTATCTCAAAAACTGATTCCGGACCATTCTCCCCGCCAGACAAGAAGATCGAGGCAAAATCGTTTACCAGCGAATAAGCACCGGAATTAATGACAGGCTGCAGTATGGCCGCCGCGGAGTCGTATTTGTTCTGATACAAAAAGACCTTCCCGAGCAGCGCCTGCGCGGCATATTTGGTGATCCTTCCCTTCTGCACCTGCACCGCCGGCAGTACGGAGATCGCGCTGTTCAGATCGACCTCCACCTGCAGATAGACCGCGGACCTGGCCACTCGTTTAAGCGTGCCCGAGCTCGATATGTCCAATCGCTTGTCGACGAACAAGGGCACATCCCCGAACATCTTCGCCAGCGTAAAATAGTAATAGGCCCGAAGGAAGGATATTTCTCCATACATCGCATCCTTACCGGCAAAGCTCACCTGCTGACCGGCGGGGTTCTTATCCTTATACTGCAACAGGTAGTTCGCGCGGTTGACACCCTCATAGGCATACTGCCAGATCTGCGTCAGGGTCCCGTTGACCGGCGTCAGCGTAAAATCATCGATCTGCTGCAGATCGAGCACGTCAGAAGCGCTTTCTCCGCCTGACACCGCATTGTCGGACGCAATATCACCGATGGGCACTACCTGGTTGAGCCACTGGAGCGGAGTATACACGCTGACCTCCATAGTGCGGTAGTCGCTCTCCGTCTGCAGGTAGTCGAGCGCCGTCACCTTATAGGTATCGTGTGGATCGTAGGAAATATATTTCTTGCAGGAGGCGAGCAGCGCGATACCGGCAACCACTGCCCCTAGTTTTATGTAACTATGCATAGAGCAATTCATTTGTTGTGATTAGAATTTTACATCGATACCCGCTGAATAGACCCTCGACTGCGGGTAGGCCGCCAGGTCGACACCGGACCCAAGGATGCCACCCGATATCTCCGGGTCAAAGCCCTGGTACCTGGTGAAGGTATAGGCGTTCCTGACCTGTACGTACAGCCGTACCCGTTGGATCGCGCCGTGCGTGACAGCCGCGGGCAGCGTATAGCCCAGCTGGACGTTCTTTATCTTCAGGTACGACCCGTCTTCGACATACCTGTCCGACACGCGGGCGTTGTTGTTGGCGTCGGTAAAGGAATACCGGGGATTCTTCGCGTCGTTGGTCGAACCCGCGCCCGTCCATCGCGCGAGTATATTCCTGAATTTATTGGTATAATTGGCGTTCCGCTCGTAGGCCCGATAGATATCATTGCCTACCGAAGCATAGAGGAAGGTGGAAAGATCAAAGCCCGCGTACTCCAGGTTCAGGGTCCATCCCATCGTAAATTTGGGGAAGGGATTGCCGATCTTCGTCTCGTCCTTGCTATCGATGACCCCGTCCTTATTGACATCCACATAACGGATATCGCCTGGCTGCGCATTGGGCTGCGAAGGCCCCTTGGTCACGTCTACCTGCGTCTGGAATAAGCCGACTGTCCTGTAGCCGTAGAAATAGCCAGGCGCCTGTCCAGCTTCAAAAACCGTAACGGTCTGCGACTGCCCGTTGAAATAAGACCCGCCGACGATACGCGCGGTATTCCCCTGGTTCGTCGACTTGACAAGATTGGTCGCCGTCGTAAAGGTCAGCGAGGTGCTGATGCCCAGACGCCGGCCGATATGGTCGTTATAGCTGACCGTTGCGTCAACCCCTTTGCTGGAGATCGTCCCAATATTGGCCGGTGGCGGGGAGACGGTTCCAAGGTACAACGACTGCGACGGCGTGAACAGCAGGTTGGCGACGTCTTTCTTAAAATAGTCCGCCGAGAGACTTAGCTTTCCCCTCAGGACAGAAAGATCGAACCCCGCGTTCAGCTGCTTTTGCGTCTCCCAACCCAGATTGGGGTTCAGCTGCGAGCTCAGCGTCGAACCCGGATAAAATACCCCGTTGAAATTATAGCCATTGCTGTTGCCGATCGTATTGTAGGGACCACCGGTGCTGATGCTTGCGCTCAACGGCTGGGTGTTGTTGTCATTCCCCGTCGTGCCATAGCTGCCCCTGATCTTCAGCAGGTCGACCAGATCGCTATGGAAGAAATCTTCTTTTGAGATCACCCAGCCTGCCGACACGGAATAGAACCAGCCCCACTGCCTGTCCGCACCGAACGAATAAGATCCGTCCCGCCGGGCGCTGCCCGACAGAAGGTATTTGTCCCTAAAGTCATAGTTCAGCCGGCCAAAGAAAGAGACGTTCTTGCCGCCGATGTATTCGTAATAGTATCCCGAATTGGCGCTGGTATTGTCCGCGGTATTTACCCCCGTCGCTGCCGAGACGTCCGCAAAGGTCCACGAGTTGAAAGGCACGTCCTGTTTGCTGGCGCCTATCTGGTTACCCGAGGTCTTGGCTACGGACATGCCGCCGACCACATCGATATGGTGGTCCTGGGCGATGGAACGGCTGTAGTTGGCAAAACTCTCCCAGGTATAGTTGAAATTGCTGTTCCGCACGGAAGAGACACTATTGTGTTTACCCGTCACGGTACTGCCATCCGGGTTCATCGAGTTGTCGACGTTGTTGACGCCGAAAAAGATCAGGGGAGTGAACGTCTTTCCGTTGTCGTCGTATTTCGTATAGCCAAACCGGCTGGTGAGCTTCAGCCCTTTGATGACGTCATACTGGAACTCGAACTTCCCGTACAGTTTGTTCCCCGTATTCTTATTATAGGTGTTCTGCATTTCGGTCAGCGGATCGTGGACTTCCGCCAGCAGGAGATTGCTGAATCCATATTTCCCCACCGTACCGGGGACATTGTTAAGTACAGCAACGGTCGGATCGAAGTTCAGCGCCTCACCCAGGATACTGTTGAACGCATTCTCCTTAACCCCCTTCGAATTCAGGATCACCCCCGTTGCATTGACGATGAACTTCAGCCGCGGCGCCAGCTGAAAATCCAGGTTGGCCGTAAAATTGCCGCGGCGGAAATCAGACTTATCCATGCCGCCGACGATACCCGCCTGATCGCTATAGCCCGCCGAGAGAAAATACGCCATCTTATCGCTGCCCCCCGTTGCGGTCACCGAGTGAGACATGATCGGCGCCTTCCTGAATACCTGGTCCTGCCAGTTAGTGCCGAGCCCCAGCTTACTCAGGTCAGAGAAGATGACCCCTCCGCCCGAGGTGGTGCTCCCTTCGTTGACGATCGCTCCATACTCGGTGGCATTCAGCACCCCGATCTCCCGCGCGGCCTCCTGCCAGCCATAGTTGCTGGCCAGGCTGATCTGGACCTTTTGGTTCCTCCTCCCCGATTTCGTGGTGACGACAATGACCCCATTGCCGCCCTTTACGCCATAGATTGCCGTAGTAGCAGCATCCTTCAGCACCGTGATGGTCTCGACATCGGCAGGGTTGATGGAATTAAAATCGTTCAGGCTCTGGACGACTCCGTCGACAATGATAAGGGGATCTGTACCGCCGTAGGAGGCGATGCCCCGGACCAGCACGGTAGGCTTGGCGCCTGGAGACCCGCTCTGAATGACGGTCACCCCCGAAGCCCTGCCCTGGATGACGTCCTCCACCCGGATGGCGTTGACCTTCTGGATATCGGCGCTCTTGATGACGCCGATCGCTCCCGAGACCTTGGTGATCTTCTGGGTGCCGTAGCCGACGACCACGACGTCGCTCAGGTTCGCCGCCTCCGCAGTCAGTACGACGCGGACCGGCCCGTCGCCCGCCGCGACTTCTTTGGAAATGTAGTTGAGATAGGAAATGACGAGGGTCCGGCCACTGGCCGCCGCTGGCAGGGACAGCCTGAACTCCCCCTGGTCATTTGTAGTGGTGCCGCGGGTGCTTCCTTTTAATACTACCGAAGCACCGGAAAGTGGATCCCCTTTTTCATTAATTACGACGCCGGAGTAGCTCCGGTCCTGCGCCAGTGATATTAGCGGTAGCAGTAATATCAGGGCAGGCGCAAAAATCCGATCAAAGACCTTTTTCATATGCGCAAGCATTTAGTTTTAGTGAATGGGCCTGGAAAGCCCGGCCATAAAACTATAGCCACCTCCGTCCAATTCAAACAAAACCACTACTTCGCGAATACTACACAAAACCTTAAAGAGCTGATAATCAGAAAAAATCAAATACCACAAGAATACTTCATCCGGATGTATTATCTTTCAAATATGAAACCCCTTGCCATTTGGATGCTGATCGTAGCGATCTGCAGTAGCGCTGCAGCGCAAAATACCATCGGTCTTCCCCTGATCATCAACTACGGCAAGAACGATTTTCACGGTGGCGCCCAGACCTGGGACATCAAGCAGGACCATAAGGGGCTGATGTATTTCGCCAACAATGAAGGGCTCATCAGCTATGACGGTACGTACTGGAAGAACTATCCCCTGCCGAACGCTACGATCCTCCGCTCGATAGCCATCGACAGGGACGACCGCATCTACGCCGGCGGGCAGGGCGAGCTCGGCTATTTCCAGGCCAGCCACAAAGGCTTCCTCCAGTACGTCTCTTTAACCGGTCTCCTCCCCCGGGGCAACAAAAGCTTTGCCGACATCTGGCATATCGAGATCTTCAATGGCGCCGTCTTCTTCCAGGCTACCGACCGCATATTCGAATTAAAGAATAACGTCATCCATGTCTTCCTACCCCAGTCCCAATGGCAGTTCCTCGTCCAGGCGGGCAACGAGCTGATCGCGCAGGACCGTGCGAGCGGCCTGCTCACCTTCCGTAACAACGAGTGGGCCCCGATGAAGAACAGCCAGCCCCTCCGCGGCGAGCTGATCTCCGGCGTTTCCGCCATGGGGAAGGACAGCCTCCTGGTCTCCACGATCGGAAAGAAATTCTGCTGGATAGTAGCCGATTCGATCACCGCGCCCATCCCCCACCCGGATATCGAGCCGGTCAACACCGACGTCTACAAATCGGCGCGCCTCAATCCCAACGAATTTGTCGCCGGCACCACCTCGGAGGGCTGCCTGATCATGGATGGAAGGGGTCGCATCATCCAGCGCATATCCCGCACCGAAGGACTGCAGAACAACAGCGTCCTCTGTCTCTTTCTGGACCGGGACGACAACCTGTGGGCCGGCCTCAACAACGGCATCAGCTTCATCGCCTACAACTCGGCGATCAAATATATCCAGCCTGGGGCCTCCGACGACCTTTCGGGCTTCTCTTCCCGGATCTTCGACCGGCGCCTCTATATCGGCACTTCCGACGGCGCTTACGTGACCCCACTCGCTACGGAGAACAGCGACCTGAGCTTCTCCAAAGGACAGTTCAACCTCATTGGCAACAGCAAGGGCCAGGTCTGGCGCATCGACGAGGTCAACCAGCAGCTGCTGATGGGACACAACGGCGGCACCTTTGCTATCAGCGGCGACCGGGCAACTTCCCTGGCGCCGGAGGCCTCCTGGCTCTTCGTCCCTACCAGCGAGGTCGTCCCCTCCCGCTCGGTGATCACCGGCACCTACACAGGACTAAAGCTACTGAACTATCAAAAGGAACGCTTCGTCAACGCGGGCAACCTGAAGGGCCTCTACGAATCCTTTCGCTACCTGGCCATCGACAACAACAATACCCTCTGGGCCTCACACCCCTACCGCGGGATATACCGGCTGGACGTCTCCCCCGACCAGGGCAGCTATACCGCCAGGCTCTTTACAGACAAGGACGGACTGCCCTCTTCGCTGAACAACCAGGTCTTTCGGATAAAGAACAGGGTCGTCTTCGCCACGGAAAAAGGCGCCTACGAGTTCGACAACGGGTCGGAAAAATTTGTCCGCTCTGCCTTCCTCGAACCAGTTTTTGGCACTATGGAGCTGAGATACCTCAATGAAGACCAGGCGGGGGACATCTGGTTCTGCAGCGGTAAATCGTTGGGGGTCGTTCACTACACCGATCATCCGGATGACCGGCATTTCACCATCACCTGGTTCCCCGAGCTAAAAGGACAGATCCTATCCGGCTTCGAGAACGTCTATCCCTACAACGACGAGAATATCTTTATCGCCAGCGAAAAAGGCGTGATCCATCTCAACTACAAAAAATATGTCAGCACTTCGCGGACACTGACTGCGCGCATCGGCGGGGTCAAGCTCAACTCCGACAGCAGCATATTCGGAGGCTATGCGGCTGCAGCAGGCGAAATCCCCACTTTTGCCAACCACGACAACGGTTTTCACTTTGAGTTCAGCTCGCCTGCCTATAGCCTCCAAAGTAATATAGAATACAGCTACAAATTGGAAGGCTATGACAAAGGGTGGAGCTCCTGGTCCACCCACACTGAAAAGGATTACACCAACCTGCCGGAAGGCAAATACAGCTTCCTCGTAAAAGCACACGACAACCTGGCTACAGAGTCCGCACCCGCCGTCTATTCCTTCGTCATCGATCCGCCCTTCTATAAGACGGTCTGGGCCTACATGGCCTACGCCCTCATATTCCTGCTGATCCTGTACGGCATCAGCCGCTGGCAGCAGCGAAGCCTCGACCTCCAGCGCATAAAATATGAAGAGAGGCAACAGCAGATCATCGCACTGCACAACCTCGAAATAGAAAAGAATGAGAAGGAGATCATCAAGCTGCAAAACGAAAAGCTCGAGGCCGAGGTAGCGCTCAAGAGACAGGAGCTGGCCAACGCCAGCATGCACCTGGTAGAAAGAGAGGACGCGCTCGCGCGGGTAAAGGAAGAGCTGCAGTCCTTGTACAAAAAGACCGGACACAACCACGACGTCAAAAGCGCCCTGCAGCTGGTCAGCGAAGTAGAAAAAAGCAAATCCAACTGGGACCAGTTCGCGTCCCACTTCAACGAGATCAACAACGATTTCCTGAAAAAGCTAAAGGTCCGATTCCCCAATCTCACCAATTCCGACCTCAAGGTCTGCGCCTACCTGCAGCTGAACCTTTCGACCAAAGAGATCGCCCAGCTGATGAATATATCGGTGCGCGGTGTAGACATCAGCCGCTATCGGCTGCGCAAAAAATTCCAGCTGACCCGGCAGCAGTCGCTTAACGATTTCCTTAATACGATCGCCTGAGCGCTCATTCGGACCGAAGGCTCTTCACCGGACTGGTCATCGCCGCCCTGATCGCCTGCCAGCTGATCGTAATCAGCGCTATCAGCGTAGCCAGCACACCCGCAGCCGCAAATATCCAGGGACTCAACGCGATCCGGTAGGCGAAATCCTGCAGCCACCGGTGCATGATAACCCAGGCTACCGGCGCGGCGATCAAAAAGGCGATCCCGATCAGGATGACAAAATCCTTCGACAGCAGCAGGACGATATTGGTGACGGAAGCACCAAGCACCTTCCTGACGCCGATCTCCTTGATGCGCTGCGAGGTCCCGAACAACGCCAGCCCCAGCAGCCCGAGACAGGCGATCAGGATCGCAAAGCCGGCGAACAGGGCAAAGGCCTTCCCGAACAGCTCGTCGTTCTTGTATTGCTGGTTAAAGCGTTCATCCAGGAAGAAATAGTCGAATGGGTTACCGGGGAAAAATGCCTCGTACTTGCTTTTTACGGAAGTCATCGTCGACTTGACGTCTCTTCCCTTCACTTTCACCGATATCCAGTGATAGTTTCCATATAATGGGCGCAGAATGGTGGGCTCCATGGCATAGCGCAGGGACTTCTGATGAAAATCACTGACGACCCCGACCACGTCCCATTTCTTGTCATACATCAATATTTGCTTGCCAATGGCGTCCTGCACGGAAGGGAAGCCGAGCAATCGCGTAGCGCTCGCAGTGAGGACGGCATTGTGCAGCTGATCGTAGTGGTAATTATAGTCCGAAGGCTCAAAGGCTCTGCCGGCGACGAGCCGGACGCCATATAGCCCGATAAAGTCAAAATCCACGCCCATATTCCGTAGGGTATAGCGATTGCCGCTGTTGTCATCCGCCCGGTGAATATTGAATGCCCGTCCCATTTCGTTGCCCGCCAGCCTATCGGCTGTTGCAGCCCCGGCGACGCCCGTCAGCTGCTTTATCTCATTCTTGAAATTATTCTCCCGCAGTATAAAAGTCGAATCGAAGTTCGTAAGCATCGGCGGCTTTACGATCACAATATGGTCGATATTTATTCCCAGCGACTGAGCGCTCATGAACCTTACCTGCCGGTAGACCACTACCGACCCGATGATCAGCAGAATGGTGATCGCAAATTGCCCGATGACCAGCCCCTTGCGCAGGATTATGCCCTTCCTGGAGGCGCGGAACTTCCCCTTCAATACGTGGATCGGCCGGAAAGAAGATAGCACAAAGGCCGGGTAGAACGCCGACACGAATATGCCCGTCAGCAACAACCCTCCAAGGCCTATCGACAGCGCATAGCCGCCCGAGCTCCTGGTAAAAAGGTTCGCCAGCGACAGCCGCGTTTGTATCAGGTGGTTAAAGGACTCCTGCGTCAGCAGCACGAGGCCTATCGCAATGCCAAACGCCAGTAAGTTGACGATCAGCGACTCCATCAGGAATTGCCGGATCAGCTCGATCCGCGTCGCCCCGGTGACCTTCCTTACTCCCACTTCCCTGGCCCTCTCCACCGAACGCGCCGTGGACAGGTTGATATAGTTGACCCAGGCGATCGTGATCACAAAGACGGCGATGATGAACAGGCCCCAGACCACGGTCGCACTGTCTGTCATACCGATCTCATACTCATAGTCGGAATACAGATGGGCCCTCGATAAAGGCTGCAGATGGAATTTCTCTACGCTGCCCGAGACCTTGTTCCCCTGAAAATGACGCTGGCTGAAGGCGTCGAATTTTGCCTGCAGCGCCCTGTAGTCCGTACCGTGTTTGAGCCGTATGTAGTGCCAGAAGTCCGAGTCCGTCCAGTCATAGTCCGCCTCTTTGTACGGATTCCTGCCTGAATAGAGGCTGACATAGGAGAGAAGCATGTCGAACTGCAGGTGCGAGTTCTCCGGCACATTCGCAAGAACGCCCGTCACCTTATAAGGCATCGAATCCTTGTTCAAAACGAACTGCTGCCCGAGTATCCGGGAATAGTCCCCCTTTTGATCACCAAAGACCTTGTCCACCGTCGCTGCGGTCAGCACCATCGAATTCGGCTCTTTCAGCGCCGTCCGGACGTCACCGGCAAGAAAGGGATAAGAGAACATCGAGAGAAAGCTGTTGTCAACCGCGGTCAAGTTGACATCACCTACCTTCCTGTCCCCATAGCTTACGACGTTCTGCCCCATCGGCATCACCCGGGCGTGGTCGACCACCTCCGGAAAATCGTCCTGCATAGCTTTGCCGATGGCGGAATAGGTGATCGTCCCGTGCTGGATCAGCTTGCCGTTCTGATACCGGTCATTCCCCACCCGGTAGATGTCGGCAATATTCTTATTGAACTGGTCGAAGGACAGCTCGAAGTTGACATACTGCAGGATCAGCAGACAAACGGCCATTCCGATAGCCAAACCGGCGATATTGATGACGGAAAAAACCTTGTTCTTTCTTAGGTTACGCCAGGCAGTGACCAGGTAATTCTTGAACATCGCAGTTATTTTGAAAAAGCGATCAAGAGCTATGCCATTACCCAACAAATTGATACACAAGCGACTACAAAGAGTAGCACCCTCCCGACTGTCCGATTCCGGACAAGCCCTGACCGCCACCGGAACACTAATCCGGCCTTTTATAAGCGACAAAGCCGGCGGGAGGCACGCGGATCAGTATCGCCTTGCCATTCCTGCCCTCGACCACAGCTTCAGGTAACAGCGGCGCCGACGGATAGATACAGCTGAAAACATCCCCCACCCCATTGAGGCCGTCGTCGATCGTCACCCATGCGCTGAGCTCCCTGGTGACATCGGTATTGATCGCCAGTACCATCTCGTCGTCATCCAGGATCCTCGACCAGGCAATGATCGACGTGAGACGGTTGGACCCGCCCATGAAAGATGGCGGCCCGAAATGAATGCCGTCACCTGATATATCGCGCAGGTACTGCCTGCCCCTGCGCAGCGTGACATATTTTCGCCGGACGGCCGCGATAGCCGCGACGGCATGATAAACGTCGCCCGTGACGTCGAAGAAATGAACGTCCCTGCTGCGAAAAGCTCCAAATGACCCTCCAAACATGTCTTCCCGGATATACTCATCGCTGCCGTCACCATCTCCGCTGCCGTCGAACCGCTGCTCGCTGCCATAGTAGACACAAGGAATGCCCAGGGTCATCAGGTTGACGGCCAGGGCAGCGACGATCAGCCGGTCCCCCTGGTCAAAAGCGCAAAAACGACTCTTGCTGTTCCCCTGTATGATCTTGTCGTGATCATCCAGCATGACCACAACCTTGTTGCGAAGCCAGGTGTGCGACCCCTTCCCGATCAGGATGGAATTGCGGAACAGCGAGAAATAGGTCTCCGGCACCACCTTACCCTTTACCATATCCGAAAGCGCACCCTGCACGTCTGCGATGCCAAGCGCGGCGTCAATGCCCGTGACCTGCAGTTTACGCATGGCGTCGTCCCTCGACCCGGTGATCTCTCCGATCAATAAGAACCGGTCTTTGCCGATCAGCTGCGCAAACTCATGGATTGCCGAGGCGAACAGCCGTACCGCCCCGTCCTCCATATGCTTCACGGTGTCGACGCGATAGCCGTCGATGTCGAGCACGGCCATCCAGTATTTGTAGACGGCTATTAGGTGCTGCAGGCCCGGCGATGCGACCCAGCCGTCCGTAGGCCCGGTCCCCAGGTGAATATCCTTCAGGCTGAAAAAATCCCCGTCCAGGAACTCCGGACTGGCATCCCAGTTGACGATCTTCCCTTCCTGTGTAAAGACCGCTGGATCACGAAACTCCACCGGCCAGACGGCATCGTCCGGCCCCGCCGCGACACCCGCTGTGAAAGCTATGTCCGGCTGCCCGGTAAGATCGTTAAAGCCCTTTACCGGATAGCGCTGACCCGTCCACACCGGCTCACCAGCTACATAGCTAAAGACGTCCCCGCTATGGTTGACGACGATGTCGAGAATGACCGAAATGCCGATGGCGTGCGCCCCGTCCACCAGTTCCTGCAGGTCGGCAAGCGAGCCAAAATGGCTGTCCACTTCCAGAAAATCCTGTATCCCGTAGCCATGATAGGTAGGCAGGAAGCTCACCTGCTTGAAAACGGGACTTATCCATAGTGCGGTGACGCCCATATCGGCGAGATACGGCAGCTTGGAGATGACGCCTTTCAGATTGCCGCCTGTCCATCCCTGACCCGCGGTGCGCCAGGCCTGTGCGTCGGCCGCCGTCCGGATAGCGTTGCCATTGTCCGTAGAATTGTAAAGAGGAGTCGTCCCGGCAGGATCGAAGCCTGCCTCATTGTTGTCGGAGAATCGGTCGAGCAGCAGAAAATAAAGTAGTTGATCCTCCCAGGCGGAAGGAGATGGGGTATAGCTGCGCTGCGTTAGTTGCTTGAGATCGATCTGACCGAGGCTCTGGCTCATACGGTTTTGAATTTCGGCAAAAAATTGCCTGAAAAATAAGAACATCGATTCCAACACCGTTGGAATCTCGTTCACAACCTTCGCCGAAAGGCTCGGTTGTGCCTCAACACGTCTAATGTCTTTACCGGACTCCGTCCAGTTGGGTTCAAATCAATTTACAAAAAAACCGGCAGATAATTGTATTTTTCGGGGACAAAGTCCAGATATGAAACCGAGCAAGACAACTATCGAAGCACAAGGCGATGAACAGCGAGGCTCTATCCGACCATTGGAAAATAATTATGTCCGGATAAGATCAGCCGCTGTCTTTCTTTTCTTCTTCGTACTTTCTGTACCTTCCCTGTTCGCCCAAAAGATCGTCGAGGTCAGCTATACCACCGACCAGCAGGGCAACTACCGATTCACCTGCAATAACAAGGCCTTTTGCACCTACGTGCTGCGGGTCGAGCTGCCGACGATGAAAAACCTCCGCTCCGACCACGCCCTGCCCTTTGAAGCAGAGGTCAGGCCCGGCTTTAACCAGCTCTTCGTCCTGTCGCCCATCAACAAGGCGGAAGATACGCAGGTCGGCTTCAGGGCCAGCAACCGCAAAGGCTGTATGCAGCCTGTCGTCAACCCCAATTTTGTATACGTTTTACCGATCGGACCAGGAATGGAAACCCAGGCATTCCGCATCAACGCGGTCCACAGTACCGGCCAGGACAGCGCCTATACCGTCCGCCTGAAGATGAATGTCGACGATACCATATATGCTGCGCGCCGGGGCATCGTCACGGCCGTGGACGTCAGCAATACCGAGAACGACGCGGGAGCCACCACTACCGGCAGCTGGAACTACGTTGAGATCGTCCACGCGGACTGCAGCTTTGGTCAGTACGGCGTCTTCAAAAAGGACGGCGCCTTTGTCAGGCCCGGTCAGCAGGTAGAGGCCGGCACACCCCTGGGCCTTGTTGGCGGAGATAAGTTCGGCCGGGGCTCGGACGTACGCTTTAGCGTTGTCTACCCGGGACAGCAGGGCAACACCCAGATCGCCCCTGTGTTCTGGACAAAAGGCAATGGAAAAGGACAGCTGCGACAGGGAGCGAGCTATACAGCCGAATTTCCCAAAGTCATCCTGACGCAGGAATCAACCAAAAAGGCCACCGCAACTAAAAAGACCACCGTCAAAAAGAAAGCCTGATGGACAGACGTAAATTCCTCAAAAACGGTTCTCTGGCAAGCCTCGGCATAACGGCCTTATCCTTCGCCACCCCCGAACACCAGCCAATCGCCGACTTCGAGCTCAACGAGATCACCATCGACGAGCTCCAGCAGAAAATGGCCAGCGGACAGCTGTCTTCAAAGTCCCTGACAAAGCTATACCTCAAACGCATTGCCGACATTGACAAAAAAGGCCCCTCGCTCAACGCCATCATCGAGCTCAACCCCGATGCGCTGTCCATCGCCGAAAGCCTCGACGCCGAAAGAAAGGCCGGCAAGGTCCGCGGTCCGATGCACGGCATTCCCGTGCTGGTAAAAGACAATATCAATACGGGCGACAAGATGATGACGACGGCCGGCTCACTGGCGCTCGAAGGCCATCACGCGGCACAGGACGCCTTTATCGTCGCACAGCTGCGGAAGGCCGGCGCCGTTATCCTGGGCAAGACCAACCTTAGCGAATGGGCCAATTTCCGTAGCTCGCGCTCCACCAGCGGATGGAGCAGCCGCGGCGGCCAGACAAAGAATCCCTACCGCCTCGACCGCAATCCGAGCGGCTCCAGCGCAGGCTCAGGCTCGGCAGTAGCCGCCAACCTATGTGCCGTAGCGGTAGGCACGGAGACCAACGGCTCGGTCGTTTCCCCCTCCTCGATCAACGGGATCGTAGGCATCAAGCCTACCGTAGGCCTGCTCAGCCGCAGCGGCATCATCCCGATATCGGCCACCCAGGACACCGCAGGACCGATGGCCAGGACGGTAAAGGACGCGGCGATCCTCCTTGGCGTCATGACCGGCGTCGACGACGCCGACCCGGTCACCCGGGAAAGCGCAGGCAAGGCAAAGACCGACTACACCGTCTTTCTCGACCCTGACGGCCTGAAAGGCAAACGCATCGGCATCGAGAAGTCCTTCCTATCCGGAGGCCACGAAGGCGTCATAGCGCTCTTCCAGGAGGCGATCAACACCCTGAAGGCCCGGGGCGCCACCATCATAGAGGTCGACCTCTTGAAGCTGCTCACTGAACCCAATTCGGTAGAAGGCGTCATCCTGCAGTACGAATTCAAGGACGGTCTCAACAAATACCTCGCCACCGCTAACGCCGGCGTACACACGCTCGCCGACGTCATCGCGTTCAATACCGCCAACGGGAAAAAGGCCATGCCCTTCTTCAGGCAGGAGACGCTCGAAAAAAGCCAGACCCGCGGCGGCCTGGACAGCGCCGAATACCAGGACGCCCTGAAAAAGCTGCTCACCACCCGTAAGATCATCGACGACCTGCTGGCCGGGAACCAGCTGGACGCGCTCTCGGCCTGCACTACCAGCGTAGCCTGCTGCATCGACCTCATCAGCGGCGACTACCGCACGGGATCCGGCTTCTCGGGGCCCGCCGCCATGGCCGGCTATCCGCACATCACGGTGCCAATGGGCCAGGTAATGGGCCTGCCCGTAGGCCTCTCCTTTGTCGGCAGCGCCTACAAAGAGCCCGAGCTGCTGCGTATGGCCTATGCCTTCGAGCAGGCGTCGAAAAAACGCACCGCCCCGGCCTTCCTCACCGGGACGATCCCGGGTTGACCAGCTGATCGATATTTCGTTTGTAAGCCTCTCCGATCGGAATATCTATTGGCCCCAGGCAGATAAAATCCCGTTTGATAGCCGTGATCCTGCGCGCCGCCACGAGATAGGATTTATGCGTGCGCACAAAAGCCGCCGCAGGCAGCTTCTCCTCGATCGCCTTCATGCTCATCCGCGTGAGCACCGGCTTGGGCGAAGAGACCAAATGTATCTTGATATAGTCTTTCAGTCCCTCGACAAAGGCGATATCGGCCACGACGATCTTCACCAGCGTATACTCGACGTGCACAAAGAATTCCTCCACCCCACCGCCACCCGTAGCGGCGCCCTGCAGCCTGGACAGATCATAGGCCCGGTTGCAGGCCTTCAGGAACCGCTCAAAAGCGAACGGCTTCAGCAGGTAGTCCACCACATTGAGATTAAACCCCTCCAGCGCATACTGCTCGTAAGCGGTAACGAGGATCACCAAGGGCGGCTCCTGAAGCGATTGCAGGAACTGCAGCCCCGTGAGCCGCGGCATCCGGATATCGAGGAACAACAGATCCACCCGCTCACGCTGCAGGAACTCCGCGGCCTCCAGCGCATTCTTGCAGCTGCCCGCCAGCCGTAAATAGGGTATCTGCCGGATATTGTCTTCCAGCAGCTCGCGCACCAGGCGCTCGTCATCGACAACCAGACAGGACATCATAACAGCCGTAAAGTTAAGACGATGTGGAATACGCCGTTCGTATCATTGATCGTCAGCGTGTATTTATCCCGGTACAAAAGGTTCAGCCGCGACAGGACATTCCCCAATCCTATCCCGGACGCTTCGTCCTTGGCCTCCGCCGGCTCGGGCTCGAAGTTATTTCTCACCTCGAAGCTCAGGGTATCAAAGGCAACCGACAGCCGCAGCACGATCCCCGGACGACCGCTGTACCCTACCCCATGCTTGAAGGCGTTCTCCACGAACGGGATCAGCAACATCGGCTCGATAGTATGTGCCATCGCCTCCTCGTCCAGGTCGATCCTGCTGTCGATGTCCACGTCATTGCCAAAACGCAGCCGCTGCAGGTCGAGATAGTTGTTGAGGTATTCGACCTCCGTCTGGAGCGGGACCTTCTTCCCCTGCGTGTCGTACAGCATATAGCGGAGCAGCTCTGACAGCTTGATCAGCGCAGGCTCCAGCTTGTCCGACCTCTTTCTCGCCAGCGAGACGAGGTTGGTCAGGACGTTGAAGAGAAAATGCGGGCTCACCTGCGAGCGCAGGAATTTCAGCTCGGTCTCCAGCTCGGCTGCCCGCCGCTCTTTCTGCTCGCGCTCGGCCCTGAACCTGTCCACCAGCAACCGGTAAAAGAAGCTCAGTATAAAAAAAGCATACGAAGAGACGAAAACGTACCGCGATATCCAGGGAAAACGTTTGGCAACCGTCCAGAATGCGACAAAAAGGATATTCCATTTCAGCAGCAGCGACCCGCCTATCAGCAGGATAACGGCCGGGATATACAGCCACCACCTGCGCCTGTTAAAGAATGCGGGAAAGATGACGTAAGCGTGCAAGTAAAAGATCGCAATATTGACCAGCGATATATAGGTAAAAATAAGCGCCGGTATACCTTCCGATCCATAGCCCCTCTTGCCGGAAGAGACGAGGTACGGCAGTGCGAGAACCGAGGTCCATATCAATACGTGCAGGACGATAAATCCGTATCTACTCTTAAATGCCAGCTTCATGGGAAGTAAATTTAGCGCTAATAGCTATATTCCGGGTGTAGCTGATCCACCATTCGGCCAATACGAGTTGCAGAGAAAAACCCAGCCAGAACGCCGTCCCAAAGAACACCTGCGGCGGCAGCCCCGAAAATACAAAGAACAGCACCACGATCGGCCGGATCGTACCGACCGCCACACCGATACTGAACATCCGGATCATCCACTGCCGGTGATGGATAATATCCCTTCGAAGGATCGCCCGCCAGGCCATGGTCAACGCAATCAAAAAATACACAGCAAAAAAGCTGGTGGCCACCGCCTCGTTAAATCCCCCGATGGGACGCAGAACGAATGGCATGATCAATGCAGATATCCCGATGATATACCCGCAAATGATCACCACGACCCCGCTGCGACGATGAAACCGGGGATAATTGTTCCGGATGCGGGGAAGGAATTGCAGGGGACCCAGTATCATGAACAGGGCTCCCGGCAGAATATGCAGAAAGGTAATAAAGGGATGACGCGAGAAATCAGCGTCGAAGCCTGCGGCGCCCGCAAACGGAGGAGAGCCCGTAGCCACGCCTTCGATCGCCAGGCTTCTGCGAATGACCATCGCGATGCCGATAGCAGCCGGGAGGAACATGACTATGTGCAACCAATGCGATATTCGTTTCATACCATGAAGCTAGCAAGAAGCTACGACCCTAAGGACCATCCGGCGACAACTCCGGCAATTGTCGCGATCAACCCTTCACTATGTCGCTTTTGCACCGCACGGGTACAGATTTTATCAGCTAGGTTTGCCTTATCAAATCAACTAACACAAAACATATTTTATGCAAAAGATCCATCCCATGTTGTGGTTCGACAACCAGGCCGAAGAAGCCGCCAATTTTTATGTATCCATTTTCAAAAACTCGAAGATCACCAACATCGCGCGCAATGCCGATGCAAAGTATGCCCCGGTGGGAACGGTGCTGACCGTAAGCTTCACCCTCGACGGTTCGGAGTTCACCGCACTCAACGGCGGGCCCTTGTTCAAATTCAACGAGGCCATCTCCTTAGTGATCGACTGTAAAGACCAGGAAGAGGTAGACTACTACTGGGACAAGCTGCTGGTGGGGGGAACACCAAGCGCCTGCGGGTGGCTGAAGGATAAATATGGGATGTCCTGGCAGGTGACTCCCAGAAGACTGCCCGAACTTCTCCAGGATAAGGACAGGGCAAGAGCAGCCCGTGTTTTTCAGGCCATGATGAAAATGGTAAAAATAGACGTCAGGACCCTTGAAGAAGCGTAAACAATACGACCTCTACGATGTCATTCAGCACCCGCCTGTCGCTGCCCGACCGGGCGGCTACCCGCAGACCGGAAATGCTGCTGAACAGATAGCGAGCAAAAGCCCGCGCCGTCTTCTTCGTGGAGAACTGTCCGTCGGCCTGCCCCTTCTTTACCAGCCGGGTCAGCGCGTCTTCGACATTCTTCTTGTTCTGAGCGACCATATCGCCGATCTCTTTATCCTGACCCGAGAGCTCGACGGCCGTGTTAACCATAAAACACCCTTTATTGACCGGGTCCTCCATGCTCTCTTTGATGACGTTCTGGAAGATCTGCTGGACGGTCTGCTGTGCATCTTTGGATTCATCGATCATCCGGACTAGAGCGCTGCCATAACACTGGTCGTATTGTCTCAACGACTCCTTAAAAAGGTTACGCTTATCGGTATAGGTGTCATAAAGACTGCTCCGGCTGATACCCAGCTCATCCACCAGGTCCTGCGCGGACGTCGCATTATAGCCTTTTCTCCAGAAAAGATTGAGCGCCTTGTCCAGCAGGACCTTCTCGTCAAATTCCTTCTTTCTTGCCATAATACCACAAATTTAGAAAAATAAGGCCAAATACGGAACGATCATTCCATATTTGGCCAAAAAAATATCCCTTTTATACCACCGCATTGACCGTCAAACCGCCATCGACCGTCACCTCCGTCCCGGTAATATAGCTGGCGTCGTCGGAAGCGAGAAAACGAACGACATTTGCCACTTCTTCCGGCGCAGCAAACCGGTTGAGCAATACCTTGGAACCCAGTACCTGTCCAAAACCATCCAGCTCTTCCTGTTTCAGACCCAGCTTGCCATACAAAGGGGTCGTCACCGGACCGGGAGAGACGGCATTGACCCTGATCTTTCTCGGAGCCAGCTCTTTCGCCAGCACCTTGTTGATCGCCAGCAACGCCGCCTTGCTCGCAGAATACACGCTGCTTCCCGGCATACCCAGCACCGCATTGACCGACGTATTGAAGATGATCGAGCCTCCGTCATTCAGCAGCGGCAGGAATTTCTGTATGGTAAAATAGACGCCCTTGACATTCAGGTCCATGATCGAGTCATAGTGCTCTTCGGAAGCCGTTTCGACGGAACCAAAACTGGCTACGCCCGCATTCAGGAAAAGAATATCGACGGCGCCAAAACCGGCTTTGACTGCCGCTGCCAGCCGGCTGATGTCTTCCAGCTTACCCTGGTCAGCGACAAGCCCCGTCGCACCCAGCTGACTGGAGGCCTCGTCGACGGCCGTCTTATTGCGGCCGGTAATTATTACCCTCGCCCCCAGTGCGATCAGCTCTTTGGCCGTCGCATAGCCGATGCCGCTGTTACCTCCGGTGACCACGGCTACTTTGTTCGATAGATTGCTCATAGATTGATTATTTAATGTTTGAACCTTGATTACACTACAAAGATACGCATTCCGGAACGATCGTTCCAAATTTATTTTACAATATCTTCAAACAGCTCCCGAACACTCCTTCGGATTCCTTCCTAACTTTAGAGACATCAAAAATCAGTAAGCCATGGCGCAAAAGAAGATCCTGTTCCTCACCGGCGACTATGCCGAGGACTACGAAACAATGGTTCCCTTCCAGATGCTGTTAATGATCGGACACGAAGTGCACGCCGTCTGCCCGGGGAAGAAGAAGGGCGAAAAAGTACAGACAGCCATCCATGATTTTGACGGGGCGCAGACCTATAGCGAAAAGCCCGGACACCTTTTTGAGCTCAATTTCTCCTTTGACGAAGTCGACCCGGGCGCCTACGATGCCCTCTGTATCGCGGGCGGGCGCGCACCGGAATACCTGCGGCTCGACCAGAAGGTCATCGATATCGTACACCATTTTAATCATTTCTCAAAACCCATCGCCGCCGTCTGCCACGGCATCCAGATCCTCACCGCGGCCAATGTCGTAGTCGGAAGGCGCCTCACCGCCTACCCCGCCGTAGGCCCCGAAGTCACCATCGCCGGCGGTGAATACGTCAGCGTACCGGTCACCGAGGCCGTCGTCGACGGCAACCTGGTCACGTCACCGGCCTGGCCCGGCCACCCCCGGTGGATCGCCGCCTTCCTTGAAGTGCTGGGAACAAAGATCGAGCTGTAGCTTACCACACCCGGCGGTCCCGGGACGGGCCGCCCTATCTTTCAATTCTCAACGTCACCACGTCCTGTGCCGCCATGGTAATATCGCCCGACACCGGCGCCCCCGGCGTCTCGCTGGTATTGCTATAGCTCGTCCCTTTCACGGATACGGACCACTGAAGACTGACGGATTGGGTAGACGAGCTGGGATTGAAAAGACTTACTATCCATGCCTTGCCATCATCGCTGGGCTTTAGCGCCTGGACGAGCACGTCCTTATTGCTCAGCTGCAGGAAGGGCTTGCCGTCCCCATTCGCGGAAGCAGCCCCTACTACCAGCGGCTGCGCCAGACCCGTCGCGAACTGCGAAGCTTCCGCCGGCTCAAACGCCCCGTGTGGCCGCATTGCGTACCGGAAACTGATGATGCCGTCCTGGTAGGCGCGATAGTTGGTCTCCCAGTGATTGTTGATCGCCCAGGAATATAGTTTTTGAGTCGGCTCGATGGTCTTTCTCCAGACAGCAGGATTCGTCTGTCCGCCCAGCAGGGTCGCTGTAATGCCCCCCACCTCTACCAGCGGCGCATCCAGGCTTGCCCAGGTGACTCCCAGGTCCTTGTTCGAGACATCCGCCCATTTCCCCAATTCCAGCCAGTTCTTGCAGGCGCTGGGTATCTGGTCGACCTCCGGCCGCATAATAGCCATGGGAATATCCAGCTTCATATCGCCACCGGCTACGTGAAAAGGAAAGCCAAAATTGACACTCTCCTTTCCACCTACATTCGCCCAGGCATAGTCGCCGGGTACCGGGTCCAGCTCAGCCGGCTTCTTGTCCAGGATATTGGTAATGTCCACGTAGTCAAGTCCCCTGACCAGCTGTATCTCGCGGACCAGGCTGTTACAGCCCGGCGCTTCACTGCGGATAGAAAGCACGGCCAGCAACGGGCCCTTTTCCCTGACGCTGATCGTCACCGGACCGTTCCCCTGCAGGTCGGCCAGCTTATTGCCGTGCAGGAACAGATAGTCATTGAGATTCTCCCCCGAGGCCGAGTCGGCGAAATTGTTGTCGATCGAATGGTTCCGCAGGCTTTTTATCGCTCCGGTCTTTTCATCGACGACCACTTTCACAATGCCATTGTCGAGGCTGTTCGCCGTAACGGCTACCCCTACCCCCGCCACAGGCTTGCCCTTGCCGATGGTATACCGCCTGGATGCAAACGCAGGAACATCAGCAGCCACAAAAGCCAGCTCACCGGTGGACAGCCGCTGCGAGACGACCACGCCGCCCTTGTCATCCTTTACGACATCACCCGCACCCGACTGCTGCGGAGACAGCAGGATAAGCCCGCTGCGGGACCAGGAATTGGTATTGTAGATATCGACAGAAGATCCGCCCGGCGCCGGCAACGCCGTACGCAGCAGCTTTTCAGAGAAAAGCCGGGCGCTGTCCGCATAGGATCTTTTGATCGCCCACTGCTCCTTCGTCTTCTGGCTCAAGGGCCGGGTGATGCTGCAATCTGCCCCCCAGGTATGTTCGGAGTAAAGAATGACCTGCTGCCAGGCCTTCCGGAAACTATCCACCGGGAAACGCCCGGGCTGCAGCATCGAGTAGAGGGCCTCGGCCTGGCTCAGCCGGGACGAGCTGTTCCTGTTCAGACCCGTTTCCAACGCCGAAGAGGCCGCCCCGTCCTCCCAATACCCCGTCCAGTCGCCCTTCACCATTGGCAGCCGGTCGCCGTACTTTTTCTCAAAGCTGCTGAAAGCCCGGCTGGTCGAGGAAATGATAAACTTCGGCCAGGCATACCTGGTATTGAAGTCCTTGACAAAATCGCTGATCGATATCTCCGGCTCCGCATTGTCTCCGTGACCGCTCCACCGCACATACGTGATATCGTAAGGGTAGTTGACCTTCGTCAGCTGCTCCATATAGTCGGCCGCAAAATTCTCCGACAGCCCCGGCAGGCCATGCGACAGCGCATACCCGCGCCAGGGTATCCACACCAGCACCTTCTCCTTCCCCGATGGCGAGACCCAGTAAAAAGGCTTGTCCTCCCACTCCACCAGGATATTCCCGATGCGGTCAAAATAGTTGGGCGCAGCCGAAAAATATTTGATGCCAGCCTGCGACATCGCCGCGACCGTTCCCCAGGTATATCCCGGCACGTCGCTGATCATCGCCGCGTCGACCTTCACATGACATTCGGCGCCCAGCTGCGTAGCCCGTGCGAACAGCCGCAACAGCTCCTCCGGTCGGCAAAGCCCGGTGAGTGTATTGAGATACATCCCGTTCAACGCCACACCCCCGTCCCGGACCGCGGCATAGAAATCCTTTTTCTGCGCTTCGCTCATCCGCTGCAGGAAAAGATCGGCCGCATAGACACCTTCGAGGTTCCAGACAAACCGGGCTCCTTCGGGGTAGTCCTTCGTCCGCTGTGCAAAATCGATGCCCTTCAGCAGGTTATTGATCTGCTTGTTCTCGACCGCAGACTGTATCTCAGTATATCCGATATCGTTATGGGAATGCGGCAGTATATATACCGTAAACTTCCTCACAGGCCGCAGACCGACGTCCTGACGCGCAAGCAGCCGCTTCCCCTGCATGACCGACAGCACAACCGAAGAATCGGCCTTCACAGCCGGGACCATAACCTCCGTAGACTGGATGCCCGGGCCTACCTCGAACGACCTGGCCTCCATTCCACCGATCGCGATATTGACCGGCACGGGCGCACCCATATTCAGGAACGATACCTCCCCGGGCTGATACTCCCGTCCGTCCTTCACAGCGATAAAAGGCCGGCCCTTGAAACCCAGCAGATCGACACCCGGAACGACGGCCTTTAGCCGGTTGCCGGCGCCCGCCTCCATCCCGACCCAGTCGTATACCATCCAGCTGCCATTCACATTCGTTATCGTAATATCATTATTGCCCTTTTTCAACAAGCTGGCGGGAAACCGTACGTCGAAAGCCTGCCGTTTACCCCTGGCGGCATCCCCATAGATCGACTCGCCCGCTCCCTGCGCGACACTCACATTATATATCTGCCCGTTGATCCCAATGTCCAGCTTCACCGACGAAAACCCGACATCCACGAGCCGGCAACGTAGCGTACAGCTGTCACCTACACCCGCACTCTCCAACCCAAATACTATAGTATAGGTATGCGGCCGGGCCCCCGCCCACGAATCCCTCGGGCCGGGATGTGAAAAAGGCCAGTCCTTCTTCGCCTCAGACTTCCCGACAAGAAAAAGACCGTCCTTGACGAAATGGGACTCCGAACCCGCACCAGGCGTAGGCGTATCAGCAAATTCAGCAAGATCATTGTCCGGCTTGCCGATCTGCCACAACAGCTGCTGGGCGCTGACACGATCAGCAAGACAAAAAAGGGAACAAACAACCAATACAAGGCGAAGACGGGGAAAGGCGCTGTTTTTCATGCGGCAAAAAATTTTACACGGCTCTTCCGGGCCGGCTGGTTTTTATATGTCTGAACATATGAACAATCAAATGTAGGGAAAATTTTATCAGAATGCCGTAATTTTTCTTCTATGAAATATTGCACGCTGATTCTCCTCCTCCCCCTCGTCTTCTCCTGTTCGCAGCACCGCCGCCTCCTCCACCCCGAAGACCCGGTCTTCAGCACTCCTGCCCCTGCCGAATACCACGTCCAGTTGCAAACGACAAAAGGTAATATCCTCATCGAGGTCAGAAGAGAATGGTCCCCGCACGGAGCCGACCGATTCTACAACCTCGTCCGCTATGGCTACTACAACAACGCCGCCGTCTTCCGCATCCGCAGGGAGACCTGGGCACAGTTTGGCATCGCCGCCGACGGAGCGGTCGCCACCGCCTGGCGCCACCAGAACATACCCGACGACCCCAGGGTGCTCTCCAATACCCGGGGCACCATCGCCTATGCCTTCAAAGACCCCAACGGCCGCACCACCCAGGTGTTCATCAACCTCCGCGACAATAGTGCTACCCACGACAAGGAACCCTTTGTCCCTTTCGCCAGGATCACGAGCGGCATGGAGATCGCCGACTCACTATATAATGGATATGGAGAACGTTCCGGCGGCGGCATCCGCGGAGGCAAGCAGGACTCGCTGTTCGCCGAAGGCAACGCCTGGCTCAGGGCCCGATACCCCAAACTCGACTATATTTTGCGCGCACGCGTGGTACAGCAATAAAAAAAGGCTCATCGGAGCCTTTCATTTATCTTGTCTTGCATCTCTTTCTTAACCCCCTCATCCAGCTTCCTTTCCTCCCCAACCCTATCCTTAAATATCCCCTTCGCCACCCTGTTGATCATCCTGCTCTGCAGCTGAAACAGCCGGCAGACCGAACAGCCCGACAGGTGAATGATCAGGTGCAGCCTCTCCTTTATGCTCAGCCGCACGTGCTGACGCTTCTCGATGAGATAGGTCGCCTCCCGGCAGTTGTATTGTATCTTTTTTATTATTCCCATTGCTTACATCCACGCTTTTTGGATACAGGCCCTTAAATTGAGCTTCGCCCGGTGTATGATCACCCAGAAATTCCCCGGGGTCAGCTTCAGCTGATCGCATATCATCTCCGTGGCCGCCTCATCCATATGCTTCATGGTAAAAACAGAGAGCCACAGGGCCGGCAGCTTTTTGAGACAACGCTGCAGAATAGTCGTCAGCTCCTTATTGGTCAGCGGATCTCCGTTCTCTATACCCAGCGCCTGCGGAGCATAAGCCTCCTTCCAGTGACCATTGTCCGCCTCGAAGAACTCCTGCTCCGGCTCGCGATCGGCCTGCTGCTGTGCCGGCAAAGGGCCGCGATCGGCCAACCCCGAATTCCGCTTGCGGTATACGTCGATGATCTTGTGCTTTAAAATCGCCGTCAGCCAGGTCCGCTCAGAGCTGTTGCCCATGAAATGCCCGGTCCTCTCCAGCGCAGCCAGGAAAGTCTCCTGTACGAGGTCCTTCGCCTGCTCCTCATCGTCAAGCCGGGCGACGGCATAGGAATACAAATAGTCGGCGTGCAGGCTTACCCATTGACGGGGATCGAGAACGGCTGTTTTTCCCATATAATTTTAAAGTCCTGAATAATAGTCATACCCCTGTTCGGCCCAATAGTCCCTGGGCCTGGTATCGCTGAAGGACATCGTGCCGATGCGCTTCAGGTTCTTGATACCGTATTTCACGGGGATGATCAGTCGTAACGGCGCGCCATGCCCATCCGTCAGCGGCCGGTCGTTCATCTCATAGGCCAGTATGGTCTGCGGATGGAGAGCGCTCTCCCGGTCGATCCCTACATAGTATTTCCCATCGGGCGTCTCCAGCCCCATATACTTCTTCTTCGCCGACTCCTCCAGCTGGTAATGCTGGATAAAATCGATCATCCTTACCCCCGCCCAGTGCTGTATCTGGTCCCATCCCTCTACACACTTGAAATCATAGACTATCTCGGTCCTGGGCAACGCTTTGATGTCGTCGATCGATAGCCGCAGCTGCTGTCCATCTGATCCGGTCACCAGCAAACGCCAGTCTTCCAATTTAAAGCCCGGGTCCCGCATCCCGATATGACTGTTCTCCCGGACCCGCTGCGCCGCTCTCGACTTGGGGTACGTCCTGACCAGGTGGTTGTCGCTGAATATCTGTTTGAAGAACAGCTCTGTCTTGTTTAGCGCTCTCCTCAATGGCTGATGTGCTCCTCCCGTAATCCCTGCTTCCTCCTTTGGACTGTTAAGCAGCCATTTCCACCCGCCGAAAGCTGCACCACCCAGCACAAAAAAGGTCCCAAAGGATATAAGATTGCGTCGCGCGATCTTCTGCTCGACCGTCAGCGGCTGCTTGGGTTTCTTTACTTTTTTCATTTTTCGGGCGCCCCCTTCTCGCCTTCCACCACTTCAAATCCCGAGATCACCGACCTGAAATTATTCCAGCCGGCCAGTATCACCTGTACGACGTGTATGACAAAGAACAGCACATATCCGATGGTCAGGATAAAATGCAGGATACGGGCAAAGCTATACCCGCCGCACAGCCAGACCAGCCAGTACAGCTGCACCGGCTTATAGATGGCTAAACCGGTGACCAAAGAGCCAAAACCCATAACAATGATCGCGGTATAGGCGATACGCTGCGCCGCATTGTATTTCTTCTGCGGCGGCACGGTCTTGCGGATATGCAGATCGTGCAGCAGCACCAGCCAGGCTTCCTTAAAGGAATGCCGGTTGGGCACCAGCAGCCGCCACTCCCCCGACAGAATGGTGTATAGCACATAGAACAGACCATTCAGCGCAAAGAACCACATGAACAAAAAATGAAAGGCCATCCCCTCCGCCAGCCGGCTCGGGATATGAAGGGCCTTGTAGAACCAGTCGGGAAAGAACCTGACGAATGTGTGCCCGAAGATCGTAACGGTGTAAACGTCATTCGCCCAGTAGATCAGCAGCCCACTCCAGATCATGATCGCCAGGATTGGGAAGTTGACCCAGTGGGTCCACCGCATGACTAGCGGATGTTTTTCTTTTATTGTCTTCATATAATTTTTTCTATCCGGCTCGCCGCAATGATCTCCCCGCTGCCCTTGTCCTGCAGGAATGCAATGACCTCCAGGTCCCCGGGCTTTACTCCGCCGGGCCAGTCCATCCTGCCGTTGCCGCTGCCCCTGCCATCCGTGTCGATCACGGTCATACCACGGACGATCTGCACGTGGGACAAGGTCTTCCCTCCGTTCTCCCCCGCCTTCACATTCGTCACGGCCGATCGTTGTACCAGCGCGACGACCAGCGATATGCCTTTTTTGATTCCACCGGCCTGCCAGCTCCATTCCAGCCCGTGCGCATCCTGGCGCAGGTTACCGAGCGACAGCCGCGCCGCGCCCGTCGCCTTCAGATCGCTCTCGACCGTCGCCCGCAGGGTCCTGGCATCCGACCCGACAAACTCCTTTTTCCCGTTGACGACTATCTGTGGAGTATATACGGACGAAAGCCGTAGCCAGTTTGCATACTGTCGCTGTCTGCCCGTATATGTTGCGCTGCTGAACCCGTCTTTCCAGCCCAGGCGGTCCCAATAGTCCACGTGATACGCGAGGATGAATACCGACCGGTCTTTATCCTCCATCTGAAGCTGCGCGACCAGCTCATCCGCCGGCGGACAGCTCGAACAGCCTTCAGAAGTAAAGAGCTCGACCACCGCAAATCCCGGATCTGCCTCTTTCTTCTCCAGGGGTCTGACCCAACCCATTAGTGTCAATAAAAAGATCACTGCGTATCTCATATCCTTACAAAGTTGATAAAAAAACATGACTCCTGCCTTCCGAAAAATTCATCCCCGTCCCTGCCTTGAAAAAACGGCTAAAATGCGCCGTACTGCTAAAGCCCAGGTCCTCCGCCACCTCCTTGGCCGACTTATCGGAAAAATACAGGTACCGCTTCGCCTCCAGGATCAGCCGCCGGTGGATCAGCCGGGAAGGCGGGGGGTAATTGCAAAGCGCGAAAAGATTGGTCAGGGTCTTGGGCGATCTGTTCATCGTCAGGGCATAAAATTGTACTTCGTGCTGACTACGAAAATTGACCTCCAGCAGCAGGTTGAACTTCCGGATGACATCCATCCGGTCCTCCGACAACCGCTGATAGCATTCCGACTGCTGCTTGGCGATCCGCGTTATATTGATGATCAGCCGTTTCAGCAGCGTCCGCAGCATCTCACCCTGCATCTTGTCCTTCACCTCCATATCCTCCATACACTGCGTCTCGATGACCGATATGCTTTCCATTTCTTTTGGCGACAGCGCTATGAACATCGGATGCCGGATGCCGTAAAAAAGAAAACCGACACAGCCGACCTCGGCGTCATGATCGGCAATACAATAAAAGTCGCGGTTGAACTGCCAGGCAACCAGGTTCTCCGGCTCCGCGAACTGAAAATGCTGATTGGCGACCAGGGGAAGGACTGACCTTCCAGGCATTGTATACGTTATCTTGTCAATGATAACCCCCTGCTCATCTCCCATATTATAGACGATCGTATTGATCATTTCCTTCTTCCCGTTGATCAATCCTTCCCCTTTTAACGTCGGGTCGCCGACCCTGATCATAAATTTCCCCTGCGTAAGCCGGTCTTCGAATTGCCATTTCATACCCCCTTCGTCGAAGCCCGGTGAAATACCTTACAGGCTTTTTTGTTAATTTACTGCAGGGTCACCTTAACAATATTGGGTATCGGGGGTAAAGTAGTGAAGGCGTTGGGGTTAGGAACCAGGGAAATAGGCATATTTTCCACCAGTGGGGTGCCGGCAAGATTGAACTGCGTGACACCCGCGCCGGGGAATTGATCCACGGCCGTACCGTCGTTATACAGCTGGATGCCGGAAGAAAGATCGCCGGTCATCGTCGCGTCAACCCCATTGCCCGCGCTGGCGAAGAACCAGTCATTGGAGAACCCGTACATGGTCGCGATGGCCAGCCGGTCCCCTTTCTGGACAGATATCTGCTGGGAGACCTTGCTACCCGCAGCGCCATTGATCACCGGCAGCAGGACCCGGGTACCGGAAGCCGCTAAATTATAGACCGCCTTCACGCCTTTTACGCCTTTCAGATAGTTGGCCAGCGTATCGGGCACACCCCGCTGAGCAAGGTATTTAAGCCCCTGTCCGCGGTCCACCTCGCCCACCTTGTAGATCGGGTTGTCGATACCATTGTAGACGACTACCAGAACCGGCGACAGCGGAGTAAAAATTCCGGTGATGGTTTGCACGTAGGCCCAGAGCTTTGAATTATCACCCATCTCAGCAATATTGGTCAGGCCATTCGCCGTTGGCTGCCCGGCGGTATACAGCGGATCGGGCATCAGCAGATTGCCTCCGACGATGTAGGAGACAGACCACACGCCCGGGCTCAGCGGCGTCGGATTGGTCGTACTACCCGATGTATTTGTCAGCGTGAGGGTAAAGGTCGAATTGCCGTTGTACTTCAGCATAGCGCTGACCAGCCTGGAAGCCGGCACATAGCTGTTACCCTGCGCATCGACGCCATTGACCTCTTTGATCGGCTGGCTATCGGGCGTACCGGGATGACTGACGCTGGAGCCCGGAGCCTGGTTGATACGCGTACCATTATCCCATAGCCTGATCTGGCCGGATACGTCGCCTTCGATCGGGGTGCCGTCGCCATTGTACACGGGTATGCCGGGATTGGCCGGCGCAAAGAACAGATCGTTCGACCAGCCATACATCGTCGCAAAAGACAAGGCCTCGCCTTTGGCAGCTGCGAACGTAATGGTCACGGACTGTCCCGGCTGGATCAGCGCGGGCGAACCCGTCCCCTGAAATGTGCCGGACTCGACGAGCGGCCTGGAATCCAGTACATTCTCCACCGTGATCGTCTCCATCTGCGGGGCCGCCCCACCCGGATGATTGTCTTTTTTACAGGCGCTCATGAAAAAAGGCAGCAGCGCCGCTGCTGGCCATAGGCTGATCCTTGACAACTGATTCATGTGATTATCATTTTTGTAGCTACAAATCTACCCGGGACCCGCCCGCTGAGCAATGCCTGTAGTTCCCGAAGAATTGTCTAAATTTCCCATGATCCCCCGGGGAGCAGGGGGACGATGGTATATCGTTTGCAGGAAAATATAAAATCTCGCTTATGTTCAATTACACCCGGTCGTTCAGCAGCTTCTCCGTCAACGACCTCAAAAAAGCAAAGGATTTCTACCAGCAAAAGCTGGGACTCGAGACGACAGAAACGCCCGAAGGAGTCCTTTCTGTCCGCGTCGGCAATGACGCCAACGTCCTTCTCTATCCCAAAGAGGACCACCGACCCGCCACTTTTACCGTCCTGAACTTCCAGGTCAGCAATATCGAAGAGACAGTAGACAACCTAACGGCTTCCGGCATATCCTTTCTTCAGTATAAAGGAGACCTGCAGACGGATAAAAAAGGTATTTTCCGCGGCCCTGTCGGACCAAAGATCGCCTGGTTCACCGACCCCGCCGGGAATATTCTATCAGTATTGGAAAGGAATAGTAACTAATCCACCAATAGACTGTGCTGGCTCGCGGTATGCAGGTCCCTCCACACGCGATTGATCTCCGCGTCCGGCCGCGCCGCGCCCAGTCCTCCATAGGGATATAATCCATCTACAACCTCGCGGACTCCGGCAACCAGCGCCCGGCTGGTCCGGCTCACCGCATCGAAACCCGTCCTCCCGGCCCCGGAATCATCCACGGCGCGATAGAATTCCCACCTCAGCTCGCCGAGCGCGCTCCGGCCCTCTTCCAATTTCACGGTCGCGGTTATCCGCTCGCGCTTGCGGAATATATCTCCGCAGCAGTCCAGAAAATGCACGGCCATACCGGCAAGATTGGCTGTCAGCGTGGCCTCCGCCAGCTGCAGGAAAGGATACCGATAGACGGCATCTCCATCCTTCGCCTGCCCGGGCTCGATCGCAAAACACCGGTCCGCCGGCACTACCATATCATTGATCTCAAAGGAGTGACTCCCCGTAGCCACAAGCCCGATCGTATCCCAGGTCTTATGGACGATCACCTCTTCGGGTAAAAAAAGAAAAGGCCTGACCTGCCGCTGCCCGTCGTCGGACACGATCACACAATTGGCAGTGAACGCCGTCGCATGCATCGCCCCGCTGGCGTAGTCCCACTTCCCCCTGATCCGATAGCCGCCGGGTATGGGATAGGCTTCCCCGGAAGGAGCGCCACTACCGGCAATGCACATCCGCCAATCAGAAAATATACCGGCATAGGCGCCCGGGGGAAAGAAACCGGCAAACCATCCCGCCCCGCTGCAGAGTGTCACCGCCCAGCCCACCGATCCGTCGGCCCAGGCGATACCCTCTTCCAGCCTGACCAGCTCGGGCAGCGTCAGGGGCTTGCCCGGAACCAGCATCCTCCACCACTGGTGCTCGTATATCAGCCGCAGCTGATCGGGATGCAGGTCACGCGCCGCCTCGGCTGCGGCGGACCCGGCCCGCAGACCCTCCGCCACGCCGGCGGGCAAAAAAGCCGATGGGTGCTGCATCATGCGGTTTGCTGTTTATATTTTTTTCGCCAGTCAAAATACCCGAAGACAGCCACGATGAAAAGAATGATCGTCAGCGCCGCGAACAGCGGCAGCTGCTTGTAGAACAACAACGGAATGGCAAAGATATTAGAGATATTCAGCAGTATCCAGTTCTCCACCTTTCGCTTCGCCAGCAGCCACATCCCCGCCCAGGCCGTAGCGCTGACCCAGGCGTCCGCGACAGGGACGGTCGACGGCGTCAAGGTCTTCAGTAAAAAGACCAATACCGCAAACCCTATTCCCGTAATAGCCGCCACGATCCCCCAATCCTTCCGGCTGCACATCGAGATGGGCGTCTCCGGCCGGTCCTTCTTCTTAGCCCAATACCACCATCCATAAACGCTCATGATCATATAGTAGGCGTTCAGCAGAGAATCCGCATAGAGACCCGATACGAACAGGATATACATGGTAAGCAGGGTGCTGATAATGCCCGCCGGATAGAGCAGGATATTGTTGACCCTGGCGAGAAGGACCTCCGCGACCCCGGTGATGATAGCGATCCACTGGAGCGCGTCCGTCTCCGCGATCTGTTCTTTCAGTAAGCGTAAAAGTTCGCCTGGCTGCATAGCGGGCGAAGATAAGCTATCCCGATTATTCCGGAAGAGCAACCCCCGATATCCTCCGGCATTCGGCTAAGAACCGGTCCTGGATCTCGGCCTCCCTGGCATCGGCCAGGGGAAGGCGCCGCTGCATATGATAGAAATACTCTCCCGTGACCATCGCCGCCGGATCATTGCTGACCGCCAGCCAGGCCTGTGTCCTGGGCCCCTCCTCCAGGCTATCCGGGGCGCCGGGGCCACCCATCCTGGTGGCGACCCATCCGGGTTCCATGGCATTGGACAGGACGCCCCGCCAGCGCGAGGCGACAGCAAACGCAAGTATCACATCGTGCAGCTTGGAGTCCGAATAGGCAGCAAAACCATTCCATACCCTGTCTCTCCAGACCATGTCTTCCAGCGAAGGGTCGCCCTGCATATGCAGCCCCGAGCTGATATATACCAGTCGCCGCGGCTTCCGGATAAGACAGGTCAGGATATAAGGCGCAAGGGAATTGACGGCAAACACGTGCGGCAGCCCATCCGGTGTTCGTATCAGCCGCTCACGATAGCCCACGGCCGCGTTGTGAATGACAGCGTCAAAATCACCAAGCGCATTCACCTGACGGGCGACGTCTTCGGTCTCCGCTATGACAGACAGATCGCCCGCTACCGCTGCCGCAGCACCGGGCACTGCCGCCATGGCCTCTTCTGCCCTGTGCTGATTCCTGGCATGCAATACGACCTCGTGCCCATCCGCCACCAGCAGCCGGGCAGCCATCCTGCCCAGCCCATCAGCCGAGCCCGTGATAAGAATTCTTGACATACTACAATATTCGGCAATTAGGAGAAAGTCCGGCAAAATAGTTAGCAAAATACAGTATATTACACAAAACGCCTATTCCATGCTCGTTGTTTACATCCTTGCCGCTTTGATCATTCTGTTTTTGCTGATCGCTGCCGTTGTCGGAACACAATGGAAATTCGAAAGGTCCATCCTCATACAGGCTCCCCTTGACAAGGTCTGGTCACATATCAATACCTTCAGAGCATCCAATGAATGGAGCCCGTGGATCGGACAGGATCCCAACATCCGCCAGCAGATATCCGGCGAGGACGGCACCCCGGGCGCTACCTATTCCTGGGAAAGCAGCGAAAAGAATGTCGGCGCCGGCAGCCAGACGCTGCGCACCGTAACCGACCATTCGGAAGTTACCTCCGTGATCAATTTCCTCCGCCCCATCAAAGGCAAGGCAGACGGCTATATCCGGATCGCGCCCGAAGGGGGCGGCACCCGCGCTGAATGGGGCATCGCCAGCGCCACCCCCTACCCCATGAATATCATCAAGCTCTTCGGCGTCATCGAAAAGAACCTGGACCGCGACTTCACAAAAGGACTCAACAAGCTGAAAGAGCTCAGCGAAAGATAAGCACCCACCGGTGTAAAGTATAAATACTGCCTTCCCATGTATAAGTGGATCTCCCGATGATGCCGGAACTTTGTGTCATAAAATAAGCACTATGAACACAGTCGATCAAAGTACCAAAATCGCCGTCATCACGGGCGGTAGCCGCGGCATCGGGAGAAGCATCGCCCTCAACGCCGCAGCACGCGGGACAGGCATCATACTCACCTATAACAGCAATCCCGGAGAGGGAAAAGCCGTCGCCGACGAGATCAATAAAAAAGGCGGCAAGGCCTTCGCCCTGCAGCTGGATGCCGCCAATATCGCCTCGTTCGACAATTTTGCCGGACAGGTCACACAGCTGCTCCAAAAAGAATGGGACCGGAAGAACTTTGACTACCTGGTCAACAACGCAGGAATTGCCCAGCGCACCCTCATTAAAGACACGACCGAAGCGATCTTTGACCAATTGGTCAATGTCAACTTCAAGGGACCGTTCTTTCTGACCCAGCGACTGATCCCCCTGATCGCAGACGGCGGCCAGGTCATCAACATCTCCTCAGGCCTGGCGCGGTTCGCCTTTCCTGGTGTAGCGGTCTATGGCTCGCTCAAAGCCGGCATCGAAGGACTGACCAGGTATTTCGCCAAAGAGTATGCCGACAGAAGAATTCGCGTCAATACCGTCGCCCCGGGCGTCATCGATACCGAGTTCGGCGGAGGAAAAGGCGACGAAGCCCACCGTCAGCAGCTGGCCAGCATGATAGCGGCGGGCCGCCTCGGCGAAGCAGACGACGTCGGCGTCTTTGTCGCATCCCTTCTCTCGGACGACAGCCGGTACGTCAACGCACAACGCATCGAGATCGCCGGTGGCGTCATGATCTAAAATATTACCTTTATCAAGGATACCTGTATGCGATACGTAGATATCAAGTCAATTTCGGAGCTGCACGATTTCTTTCGGTATGAAAGACCCTTGCACCCGCTGATCAGTGTCGTCGACCTGGCCAGGGTCGATCGCTCGCACCGGGTACCCGGCGACGTATACCGGCTGAACATGTATTGTATCTCCTGCAAAAGAATAACAACCGGGGCTTTCGGATACGGTCGTACCACCTATGACTTCTCCGAAGGCTCCCTTTTATTCTCAGCGCCCAATCAGGTGCTGGCGCCGGACCCCCATCTTAACGTCGTCGAAGGCTGGGGCCTGTATATCCATCCGGATTTTCTCAACGTGAACGCAAAAGGCCGCCAGCTGACCCATTACTCCTTCTTTGGCTACGACGCCAGCGAGGCCCTGCACATCTCCGACGCCGAAAAAACCATCCTCGAAGACTGCATAAGGCACATACAGCGGGAGATATCCGCCAACCTGGACAAGCATTCTCACAATCTTATCCTGAGCAATATCGACCTGCTGCTCGCCTACTGTTCGCGGTTCTATGACCGCCAGTTCCTGACAAGAACAACGCCCGGCAACGACATCGTACAACGTTTTGACCGCCTGCTGACGGACCACTTCAAGAAAGAGTCACTTATCGACGAAGGCCTGCCCGACGTGAAATACTTCGCCGCACAGCTGCATCTCTCACCAAACTACCTTGCCGACCTTCTGAACAAGTACACGGGAAAAACGACCCAGGAGCATATTTATTTAAAGCTGATCGACAAAGCCAAATCCCTGCTGTGGAGTACCGACAGATCGATCAGGGAGATCGCCTTCGACCTCGGCTTTGAACACCATTCCCATTTTACGAAATTATTTAAGAACAGGACAGGCCTTTCACCCCGGGATTTCAGACGCACCCCTATTGCTTCTTCTGATACAATACCCAAACGTCGTTGATGGTATTGATCCCCACGCTCTGCAGCGCCGTATTCAACCCCCAGAGTATCCGGGAGGAGGATAGTTTCCGCTCATACCCAAGACTATCCAGCAGCTGTTTGCGGTCCTTCACATCGTTGTAGGTCGTAGTGATATACTCGGGCCGGGGAGTCACATATCGCAATGAGTCGACCACCCCCAATTTGTTCCATGTAAAATTACGCACCCCCTCCTGGTAGTATACAAAGGGAAGATGCCCATCCGTCTCCAGCGGGCTGCGGGGAACGGTATAGATCGACACCGGAGCCCCTTTGAATTCCCTCTTCAGCTGCCAGGCAAAATGCAGGGCCTGGCAATAAGGAGTGAAGAAGAAGAGGACCAGGACGACCAGGTTGAGGCTAAGGCTGAAAACGGCGATCCCCTTTATCCACTTGCGAAAGCCGGAACGCCGCGTCTCATACCACCGCAGCAGGTCCGGCAAACCCCAGCCGACCAGTATCGGCATGATGCTCAGTATCGGGAAAAGAAAACGGTCTTCTTTGTGCCCGACGATACAGTGCCCCAGGAAAAACAGCAGCACGGGTAGCGACAGCGGATCGGAAAGCTTCCGGACGATCGCCGCTCTAAACGCAAACCACAACAGCAGAATGCTGATCAGCGGAGCGAACACGATACCCATCAGCTCGGTGAAATATACGATGAATGGCGCGGTCCCGAACTGGGCCGCCTTGCCCTCGAGGATATTCACCTTATAATAGGTATAGGGCGTTATCACCCACTGGTGGTAGAACTCGTGGTCCATCCAGGTGTTGAGGACCACGCCCAGTATATAGCCGATTGTCAGCGGCAGCAGCTGCATATATCGTCGTTCGAAAAAGATCATCCAGCATCCAAAGCCGACTATCGCAAACGCCGTCTGAAAACGGGCATAGAAGGACAGCGCGAACAGGAAGCCGACCAGCAAGGTCAGCAGCCAGCCCCGTCGCTTGGTAATATAGATGAATACTCCCGCAAAGAAGAGCAGCGAAGACAGCATCTCCGAGCTAAAAAGCGTCCGGGTATAGGGTATCCACCAGGAAAAATTGAGGATGAACACTACCCAATAGAGCGTACGCCGGTTGCCGTCCCTGAAATACCAAAGCGCGAACGCATTGTAGAGCGCAAAAAGCGCCAGGCCTAAAATCACCTGCAGCAGGGTCATCTGCGTAAAGGGATCGGTTATTCCGACCCACCCGCACAGCAGCCGGTAGCCCGTAAAAATATAGACCTGCAGCGTCGGCCGGATATGGGCGTCGTACTCCCATACATAGCCAAACGGCTTGTGCAGCTGGGCCGAAGAAAATTCGATGATCTGGAAATGCTGGTCGGGGTGGTAGATGCCGATAGCCGTTAGACATACGATGACTTGTACGATCAACGAAGCCAAAAGCAACAGCCTTAATGTCTTATCCTTTCTGATTGTTTCCCGGAATTCTCCAAATAGCATAATGGTCAGGTTAGCGGCGCGTGTAAAGATAAGCGCTATACTTTCTTTCAGCAAGTTTCAGCGCTTTTTCAACCGCCGGGGTTACCGGATGGAAATATTCCTTCCCGATCCCGACCCCTCCCTTCTTCCCGACCGTCCGCCAGCTACCCACCGCCTTCCCGCTGCAAAACAATACCGGCCTGAAAAGACCGTTGACGGTGATGATCTTTCGCTCGTGCTCCGTGGCGAATAGCCCCGCACGATCGGCATAGCCGATGATCAATTCGTCAAAAGCCGGCAGCAGCAGCGCCGGGGGCATCCGGGGCAGCCCGGCATCGCCCATGTCGGCCGGCAGCCAGTATTCGGTCTCTCCTATCCTCACTGACCGCAGCAGCGTTCCCAACGACGCGATGGCCGTCTTGATATCCCTGACCGGGAGCCCCGACCACCAGGCAAGATCAGACAGGGTCGCGGGACCATGTCCGCTAAAGTATCGCCGGATGAGCTCAGCCAACGCCTCCTCCCGCGACAACCGCCTCGCCACTGGCGCCCTTTCGTCCAGCAACGCATAACTTCCTTTTCGGGGCCCGCTGCAGATCAGCCCTTCGAGCTCGGCATCGATCAGGATATGCGCGCCGCGGTTGTCATCCGTGGCGATCTTCGCCTTCTGTAATAGCGCCACCAGCTCGGCTCGCGACAAGGGCTTTTTGGCCAGCGCCGAACCGATCAGCTTGCGGCATCGCGCCAGTATCTTCTTGTCCAGCTCGAGGTACTTTTCTCTGAACGCCATCTTCGCCCTTATCTGAGGAGCAGTCAGCTCGAGCATCCAGCGGATATCCGCAGCGGCCACCAGGTGCCAGGTCGGACGCAGCAGGTGCGTTCGCAGTATCTCCCCTTTGTCGATGGCGGCCTCCACCTGTTGCTGGCTACCCTCCTTCATTCGAAGTCCCACCGCCCATTGCGACATGGGATAGTCCTGGGACTGCATCGCCCCGAAACCCGATACCACCTCTGCAGGCGTCGCAGGCTTTTCCCCCACCAGCCGCTGCGCGACCAGCCGCATCCGTAAAATATCCTTAAAGGTCATAGGAGGTGAAAGTTAGTCATTTTGCTAAAGCTCGGATCGTGTAGTTTTACAAAATGAAGAGCAATTTATTGACGGGGATCCTTCTCGCAGTCCTCTCATTCAACACCCAGGCCCAGAACCTCACCGAACTCAATACCGGCTGGAAATGCCAGGCCATCGGCAAGTTAAAGGCCGAAGGCGCTAAAATATCCACCCCCGACTTCTCTACAAAAAGCTGGCTGGACGCTACTGTTCCCGGCACCGTTCTCACGACCCTCATCAACAACAAGCTCGCACCCGATCCTTTCTACGGAATGAACAACGAGCAGATACCCGATATCTATAAGACAGGCCGCGACTACTATACCTATTGGTTCGTAAAAGATTTCACGGAGGCCCAAAAACCATCCAATGGCCAGCAGCTATGGCTGAACTTCCGCGGCGTCAACTACGGCTGCGATATCTGGCTCAACGGCCACAAGCTCAATGCCACTACTCATTTCGGCATGTATCTTCGCCAGTCCTATAATATTACCAAATATGTCAATGCCGGAGCCAACCGCATTGCGGTCATCGTTTATCCCCCCGATCCCGTCGGCAACCCCAACGGCGGCCAGGGCGGCGACGGCGAGATCGCCCGCAACGTCTCTCATCAATATGTTGCCGGCTGGGACTGGATCCAGCCTATCCGGGATCGTAATACCGGCATCTGGGACAAAGTGACCCTCGAACGTACCGGCCCGGTAAGAATAAAAAACCCTCATATTGTCACCGAGGTGCCGGGTCAGCGTTACCCCGACGAAGCCAACCAGGCCCCGGCGCTCCTCCACGTCAGCGCAGAAGTTGAGAACGCGAGCGACGTCACGATCGAAGGCAACCTGTTCTACAGCCTGGATTCTGCCGACCGATCCGAATGGACGCCGATGATCACCCTTCAACCGCACCAGGTCAAGCAAATAGCGCTTCCTGTTAAAACGCTCAAAAATCCCCGTCTCTGGTGGCCCAACGGTTACGGTCCTCAAAACCTGTATACCCTCGATCTTCGATTCGCGGAAGTCGACACCAACATCATCCCTGAAAATAGCAAGGTCATCTCAAAAGATATCGCCTTTGCCAACATAACCTTCGGCATCCGCCAGATCACCACCACCTGGAACTCCACTACAAAAAGCCGCGAGACCGCCGTCAATGGCCAGAAGATATTCATAAAAGGCGGCAACTGGATCGTCTCCGACGAGCTCCTGCGCTTCACTCCGCAGCGCTATAACGCCGAAGTGCGTTTCCACCGCGACATGAACCTCAACCTCATCCGCGTCTGGGGCGGCGCCCTCACCGAGCGGCCGGAATTCTATGAAGCCTGCGACCGCTATGGCCTCCTCGTCTTCCAGGACTTCTGGAACTCGGGCGACTGCAACGGCCGCTGGGAAGACCCGATGAAGAAAGAAGACCAGTGGACGAGACGGCAATACCCCAACGATCACCAACTCTTTATCAATTCAGTCATCGACCAAGTGAAAATGCTCCGCAACCATCCCTCCCTGGCCTTCTGGTGCGGCGGCAACGAGATCACTCCGCCGGCAGACATCCTGAAAGCAATGCGGGATTCTATCATGCCGGCGCTCGACGGGACAAGAACCTTCTTCGACTTCTCCAACTCGGACAGCATGTCGTTCAACAGTCTTGGCGGCAATGGCGACGGGCCCTACGGTATACAGGACATCCGTACCTTTTGGGGGAAGAGGACATACCCTTTCAATTCCGAGGTCGGCTCGGTCGGAATGGGCGACTACGAGTCACTGCAGCGTTTCCTGCCCGAAGACCACCGCGACCCGCCCGTCTATCCCGGCAAGGAAGACCCGGTATGGAACTATCATAAATACATCGGCTATGACTCGTCCGTCTATGCCTACGGTCCTATAAAAGACCTGAGAGACTACGCCGAAAAAGCGCAGCTCGTCAACTACGACCAGTACCGGGCGCTGATGGAAGGCTTCAGCTCGCATATGTGGGACTGGTATACGGGAACGATCATCTGGAAAACGCAAAATCCCTGGACGGCCCTCCGCGGACAGATGTACGACTACTACCTCGACCCCAACGCCTGCCTCTATGGGCTCCACAGCGGCAGCGAGCCCCTTCATATCCAGTACGACCCGGTCACAGGCATGGTAATGATCGTCAACAACGGTTTCCGCACGCAGCGTGACCTGATGATGCAGATAAGGACGATCGATATGGACGGAAAAAGCAAGCTCCTCACGCAGGTCTTCAACGAAGCCGGCCCTACCATGGCGAAGAACTATATTCCGATCGGGCACCAGGTCAACCACCTCCGCAGCAAAGAAGGTCTCTTTCTGTCGCTGAGACTGGTCAACGAAAAGCAGGAGACGGTCAGCGACAACCTCTACTGGCTGCCCGATTCGACCGGCGCCTACTCCGGGCTTCAGCACATCAATAAAACCAAACCCAGGGTCGAAATCACCAGAACCAACGGCCGTATCATCGCCACCATCACCAATCCCGCCGGTGGCCCCGTAGCCTTCTTCAACCGGATATCCCTCATCAACCCCAAAACCAAACAACGCATCCTGCCCGTCTTCTACAGCGACAACTATTTCTCCATCCTCCCCGGTGAGAGCAAGACCATCACCATGGACTATACTCCCCAAAACGGCGAGACCCCACAGGTGGCGATAAGAGGCTGGAACGTAGAAGAGCTATTTTATTAATAAAAACCTAATAAATTCTTATAATTTCCCACTTACCCGGAAAAGCTTCAACTTTGTGGAATGAAGCCCTTATTATCTTTAAGCCTGGCTGTACTCGCGATCGGTACGATCGCGACGAGCTGCGGTTCGTCCAGATCGGCCCAAAAAGCCGAAGCCTCCGGCGGTGGCGCCTGGCAACAACAACCGCTCACTATCGATGGCTCGGACAAAGACTGGAAAAAACCACTTCCTTATTCGGTAAAATCCGACCAGCTCAGCTATGCGGTGACCAACGACAACCAGAACCTCTATATCCTCATGACCACCTCCAGCCCGCAGGAACAACAAAAGATCATCCAGGGCGGAATGACGGTATGGGTCAATACCAAGGGCGACAAGAGCTATGCCGGCGCTGTCGGCATCGGCTATCCGCTGGACCCGCACATAGACCGCGACAAGAACCTGATGGAAGAAGCGCAGCCCCAGCGCAAGAACAACAAGCCCGTGACGCTGGAAGACAAGCACGACTACCAGCTCTATGGCTTCGACAACGGACAGATACCCACCTTTACTTACGGTGACACCAATACGCAGGGAATTGTGATGCGCATGGACTACAACGACGCCGGCGCCCTCGTCTACGAGGCCTCCATCCCCCTGCAAACACTCTATCCCGGTCATAATCCCTCCTCTTCTTATGCTTCAAAGACAGTAGCCGTCGGCTTTGTCATCGAAGGCCTGCTACCCGGCACTGACGTTCCCCGCGGTGGGGGCGGTGGCGGACCGACCATCGGCGTTGGCGGCGGGGTCGGATTCGGGTCCTTTGGCAGTGGCGGCGGCCTCGGCATCTCCATCGGCACCGGTTCGCTGATCGGCGGCGGCGGCGGCGGACGCAAACAGCTGTTCCGCCAGAGCGAGGTCTGGCAGACCGTACAGCTCTCGGGCAGCGCCGGGCAGCCGCTAAGAGGCTTTTAATCTCCTCATTTTGAATAAGTTCCTATCTTTGTGGCCCCCTCCACCCGGCCATACATTGTTTAACTCAAATATTCTATTATGAAGAAAACTGCCCATTTTCTCGCCTTTATCGCCGTAACTGCTACGCTTGCAACAGGTTGTGTCTCCAGCGGTAGATACCACGCCTCCCTGAGCGCGCTCGAATCCGCCCGCAATGACAGTGCCCGGCTCGCTACCCAGGTCGCCCAGCAAAAGTCCAGCATCGACAAGCTGAACGGCCAGGTCAGTGACCTCAACGGCCAGATCGACGGCCTGAACAAGAAAGTAGACGACCTGACCAACCGCACGGGTCAGCTGTCAACCGAATCCGCCAACCGACAGAAAGCCCTCAGCAAAAGCCAGCAGGAGCTGGCCGCCAACCAAAAACGCCTCGAGGAATTGCAGGCCCTGATGGACCAGCAAAAACGCGCTATCCTGGACATCCGCAAAAAGATGAGCGATGCCCTGGTCGGATTCAATTCCAAAGACCTCCAGGTCTCTATCAAGAACGGTAAAGTATATGTGAGCCTGTCGGAGAACCTCCTGTTCCCCTCCGGCAGCGCAGTCGTCAACCCCAAAGGCAAGGAAGCCCTGGGTAAATTAGCCGGCGTGCTCAACAACAACTCCGACATCACCGTGATGATCGAAGGCCACACCGACTCCATTCCCATCCACGGCCGCTACCAGGACAACTGGGACCTGTCCACCGCCCGCGCTACTTCGATCGTACGCATCCTGACCAAGGACTATATGGTCGATCCCATAAGAGTTGAAGCCTCCGGCCATAGCTCCTACGACCCCGTCCAAACCAACGCCACTACCGAAGGCCGCGCGCTGAACAGAAGGACCGAGATCATCCTCTCGCCCCGACTCGACGAGCTCTACCGACTCATCGAATCGAGTCCCGCAGGCGCGACGACTAAAAACTAGTTAAAATAAGAAAGAGGCCTTGCGGCCTCTTTTCTTTTAGTGTATCGTGAAAGAATCCAGCACCTGGTTAAAACGCCATTCATCCCTTGCCCACCTCCCATTGGCAGCCGTACACGTGATCAGATAAGCCGTCCTGTCCTCTACTACGATATACAGCCTTTGCTCAAGCTCTACCTTATTCGCCATCTGACCCGTAAAATCGACCCACCTGCCCCGCATCCCGCCAATCGATCTCTCCCCTTTCCCGACCATCCGGAACCTCGCCACCGAGCCGGTGATTCGACGGAGATTCGCGTCGAAATAGTTGTCCAGCGACACCCCATCCGTCGGCGCCGTGGTCACGCTGACGTTTGGCCGGACCTGCCCCGCGGTGTCAGGGGACAAAGCCGCTGTCAGCCGAATGCCTGCCAGAACGGTGTCGACTTTCTTCCAGCCCGAAGGCGTCGAAAAGCTAAAGCTCCTGGCAACACCCGATCCGCAACCCCAAAACAGCAGCCCCGAAAAAACTCCCGAAATAACAATTCGCCGCATAATCCGCCGCAAGATAAGTCACTCACTGCTCCGAACAAATTCAAAATTAGATTGTTGCTCATCCTAAGATAAAAAATATGACAACCACCACTACTCAGCAGGAACTGTTTGTACTATCCGGCCTCATCACCTGGGAACAGGCCATCAAAAGAGCCACCGGTTTCTTTGACGGAATCTCTGACGAAGACCTCAACAGGGAGATCGTCCCCGGAAAGAACCGTGTCATCTATCTCCTCGGGCATCTGACGGCGGTACACGACCGTATGCTCCCCCTCCTCGGCCTCGGCGAACGCCTTTATCCGCATCTCGACGAGCTATTCATTACCAACCCGGACAACGCCAGCGCCAGCCTGCCCCCCGCATCCCAGCTGCGGGAATACTGGACGACGGTTAATCAACAGCTGACCAACCGCTTCCGGAACTGGACGCCCGAAGAATGGCTGCAAAAGCACACGGCCGTCTCCGACGAGGACTTTGCCAGGGAGCCGCACCGCAACCGCTTCAGCCTGGTGATCAACAGGGCGGGTCACGTTCAGTACCACCTCGGACAGCTGGTCTGGACCAAAAAATAGATCGCCTGCAGCAGGATAAACGGTTGAAAGACTGTTATTTTTAGGTTTTTGTATCCTAAATTTGCAGCCATAACAAAAACCATTCATGTCTTTCTTCCAGGATAAAGTAGTTGTAATCACCGGTGGCAGCGATGGCATAGGAAAAGCGCTGATAGAAGCCCTTATTCCCCTCGGCGCCAAAGTCGCTACCTGCGGACGCAGCCACGACAAGATCTACAAGCTCCAGATGGAATATTCCAACGTCCTGCTGCACGCCGTCGCCTGTGACGTCAGCAAGGAAGAAGAATGCCGCCGCTTCATCGAGTCGACCATCGAGGAGTTTGGCGGCATCGACATTCTGATCAACAACGCCGGCATCAGCATGCGCGCCCTCTTCCTCGACGCAGATACAGACGTCACGAGAAAGGTCATGGAGGTCAATTTCCTCGGCGCGGTGTACTGCACAAAATACGCCCTGCCCTCCATCCTGGAGAACAAGGGCACCGTCGTGGGCGTCTCTTCGACGGCCGGATACAGGGGCCTGCCAGGACGCAGCGCCTACTCCGCCAGCAAATTCGCGCTGCAGGGCTGGCTGGAATCCCTCCGCACGGAGCTGCTGCACAGTGGCGTCCACGTTATGTGGGTCTGCCCTGGTTTCACAGCCTCCAATATACGCATGGCGGCGCTCGACAGCCATGGCGACTCGCGCGGAGAGACCGTCCTCAACGAAGGCAGCCTGATGAGCGCGGAAGTATGCGCCCGCCATATCCTGCGGGCCATCGAAAGACGCAAACGCACGCTGGTATTGACATTCCTCGGTAAAGTCACGGTATTGCTGAATAAGGTTGCGCCTTCGCTGGCAGACCGGCTGACCTACAAACACTATTATAACAAGAAAGGGGAGTTCGTCAAATAAACCGGAATGGCCTTAATCACCCTGACATCAGATATCGGTCAAAAGGATTATCTCGTGGGGGCTGTAAAAGGCCAGTTAGCACAGATCAACCCTGACTTCAACGTCATGGACATCTCCCACGAGCTGTCTCCCTTCAACTATCCCCAGGCCGCCTACATCTGCCGCAACGCCATCCGGCACTTCCCGCCCTATACCTATCACCTCATCCTGGTCAACCTCTTCGAGAAAAGACCCGAACAGCTGCTGCTCGCTTTTCACAATGACCAGTACCTGCTCTGCGCCGACAATGGTCTGCTGACCATGATCCTCGAGGGCCGACCGGAGATGATCATCGGCCTCCCGCTGGACAAGACCTCGGTAAAGAACACCCTCTACTGCGTCGGTGTCATGGGCCGCGCCATCCAGCAGCTGGTCGACGGCGACAGCCTGCTGAGCATCGGCCTGCCCGACCCTTCCTTTGCTGAAAAGAACCACCTGCGACCCGTCTTCGGAGACAGCTGGATCGAAGGACAGATCATCTTTATCGACGCCTTCGAGAACGTGATCGTCAACATCACCCGCGATGAATTTGAAGAAAGGCGAAAAGGAAGAAGCTTCCGCATCGTTTTCAAGCGCGACGAGGTCATCGAAAAGATCAGCGAAACCTACGCGGACGTAACGGAAGGCGAAAAACTCGCTCTCTTTAACTCCGCCGGTTACCTCGAGATCGCCATCCAAAAGGGTAATGCCGCCGGGCTTTTTGGTTTACAGGGCTTTACAGAACAGTCCCAAAACCAATATCTCCAGAACCGGCTATTCTACCAGACGGTGCGAGTGTATTTTGAGTAGCCTTCTCCGCTGTGTCCGCTAAGACCTTCGGCGGAGCGGCTTAGAACTTCGCCAAACCTGCTTCGTCACGAGACCTTCGGCGGCGCGACGCCCAATCGGGTTGTTGGAAGTTAAATAGCCGCAAATTTGGGCGTCAGCCGCGGAAATTCCCACTATTTGCCGTTAATTCGCGCGGAAAACATAAAAACTCGACCATATAATATGAATTTCAACCGTGTGAATAACATTGTGGGCTGGATCGTCGGACTGATCGCCTGTACCGTCTATGTCATGACGATGGAGCCTACCGGCAGCTTCTGGGACTGCGGGGAGTTCGTCTCCAGCTGCTATAAGCTGCAGATCCCCCACCCGCCAGGCGCCCCGCTCTTCGTCCTGATCGGCCGGTTCTTCATCATCCTCTTTGGCGACAGTCCCCTGACCGCCGCCCGCGGCGTCAACTTCATGAGCGCGATCGCCAGCGGACTGTCCATCCTCTTCCTGTTCTGGACCATCACCCACTTCGCCCGTAAGATCGTACAGGACGGCGACAGGCTGACC